>Ga0209713_10000244_pt1 | contig 30445 bp, 25 predicted proteins | sample ArcOceMetagenome_3_FD_187444 | JGI IMG/M metagenome (GOLD analysis project Ga0209713, IMG submission 187444) | Marine eukaryotic phytoplankton communities from Arctic Ocean - Arctic Ocean- Svalbard ARC20M Metagenome (SPAdes) (version 2) | ecosystem: Environmental > Aquatic > Marine > Oceanic...
TCGACCGCTTGTGATCCCTCGTATCCGAAACATGACTTGGGCAAGCGGATGGTATTGCTATAGTCTCTAAGACTAGGCAGCCATTGCGAAGTTGTTTTCGCCGGTTGTGTTTTGAAAGTCGAGATTTAAGAGCCGCACCTTCAACGCTCTACGTGCTTACACATCTATTGGCCAACCCGTCAAAAGCCAGAACAGCCCCATATGGTAGTCTTAGATGAAATCATCAAAGAACTCATTTTGATTCTGCAAAGGTACTGCCAATCTGCTTATTTCTGCCACTATTATTCTAGAACGGTCAATTTTACATAAACCTAACATTCCAAAATACTATCTTCGCACACCATGAAAAAGCTATTACTGGGGATTGTATGTTTCGTTACGTTCTCGCAATGCAACAACAAAATATATTTCTTAGATAATTTACCAAAACAATACATAGAGATAGGTTCTTTTGGGGGTATAGTAGGTCTTAGTAAAACGTACTATTTACTCCCAAACGGTCAGCGTTTTATGAAGCAGTCCACTATGGGAGCTTCTTCGCCAAAAAATACCAATGAGATAGCCAAGATAGAGCCTAAGGCTTTTAAGAATATTTGTAAAAGTCTTAAGGAAATGAAATTTACAGAGCTTGATCTCAATGAAAAAGGAAATATGAATTACTTCATTAAGTATAAGACCACGAAGATAGACAAGTACGTACAATGGTCTAACTTGGATACAGCCCCAGGGGAAATAGTAAAACGAATACAAAAATTATAAAATGAAAATAGGCTTAATAAGAGAGTGGAAACAGCCCGCTGATAAAAGGGTAGCATTAACTCCTGCCTTGTGTGCCGAGTTGAAACAAAAGTATCCTCAGGTAGATATAGTAGTGGAGGAATCTCCAGACCGCACGTATACCAGTGCGGAGTATAGGAGTGAAGGCATAGAAGTGGTAACAGACATGGCGGATTGTGATGTGCTGGTAGGTATAAAAGAGGTGCCTATAGACAAACTTATTCCCAATAAGACCTACCTATTTTTTTCTCATACTGTAAAGGAGCAAGAGTATAATCGTCCGTTATTACAAGCTGTTTTAGCCAAAAATATCTCATTGATAGACTATGAACCGATTACGTGGAAAGAAGGTGGCAGAATACTTGGATTCGGCAAATGGGCAGGCGTGGTAGGCACGTACAACGCGTTTCTAACTTGGGGCAAAAAGACAGGCAAATTTGATCTTCCACGAGCATACGAAACCAATGACTACGAACAATCTATGGAGTTGCTTAGGAACTTAGAGCTAGGCAGAACTAGACTTATTTTCACCGGTAATGGGAGAGTAGCAGATGGCATAAAAGAGGTGCTAGACCTTATGAAAATAAAAGAAGTAAGTCCACAGGAGTTTGTGTCGCAGCCACCGAAAGGAGCATACTATGCACAGCTTACTAGTTGGGATCTATACCATAGAAAAGATGGCGGAGATTGGGATATTAATCACTTCTACAAAAACCATACGGAGTACTGTTGCGAGTTTGATAATTATTTGCCTTATGCAGATGTTTTTATCAATGGAATGTACTGGCAGGAAGACCTGCCTTCACTTTTTGAGAAAAAAGCTACACGAGCAAAAGACTTTAACATACAAGTAATAGCGGATATAACGTGTGACGTAGAGGGTAGCGTGCCTATCACTATGGAGGCTACCGATATATATAATCCTACATTTGGGTGGAGCAAGAGTAAGCAGAAGCAAGTGGCACCGTATGGTGAAGATACTATAGATATAATGGCCATTACTAATTTGCCTACAGAGATGCCTAAGAATGCAAGTACAGAATTTGGCACTTTATTTTTAGAGCATATTGCCCCACTGCTTATATCAGGCGATAAGGATGATATCCTAAAACGTGCCCGCATAACGGATGGCGGGAAGTTGACTAAGCAGTTTGACTACCTTTCAGATTTCGTGTCTCAATACGAAAAAGGATAAATCAACGTTAAAATAAAACCTTACTGTAACTTTATGCAAGTTCATTTCGTAAATATACTAATGAAAAATATTTTCCTACTGGTATTAGTGGTTCTTGCCGCTCAGACCTTATCTGCTCAGCAGACGTATACGCTATCTGGCTATGTAAAAGAAGCTGGGAGTAAGGAGCTACTGCTTGGCGTTACTATATATACGGCAGATAAAACTGCAGGTACCGTGACCAATGATTTTGGCTATTATGCCTTGCAACTGCCTGCAGGTACCCATGATATAGTGTATAATTTTATAGGATACGGAACAGAAATAAGAAAGGTAACTATAAGTGCTGACAAAGTGCAAAATGTGCTGCTGCAAAGTGCAAATAGTACATTAGGAGAAGTAGTAGTAAAGGCAAGTAAAACGCAGAAGAAAGTCAGTGAACAGGTGCAGATGAGCACCATAGAGATTCCCATAAAAACTATAAAGGACATACCTGCACTTATGGGAGAGAAAGACGTGCTAAAAGTACTGCAGCTTATGCCCGGGATACAAAGTGGTAGCGAAGGACAAAGCGGACTGTATGTACGAGGAGGTGGTCCAGATCAAAACCTCATTATCCTAGATGGAGCTACAGTATACAATGCACAGCACCTTTTTGGTTTTTTCTCCTTGTTTAATGGAGATGCTCTTCGTAGTGTAGAGCTTGTAAAAGGAGGTTTCCCCGCGGAGTATGGCGGTAGACTATCGTCTGTGATAGACATGAATATGAAGGATGGTAACAAAGAGAAATATACTGGTGAGCTAGGTATAGGGATTATATCATCCAAAGGGCTAATAGAAGGCCCTTTTGCCAGAGGGAAAGGTTCATTTATAGTATCAGGTAGAAGAACATATATAGACGTACTTACACAGCCTGTTATTAAGGCGTTTAATAATGGAAACTCTGCAGGATACTATTTCTATGACCTAAATGCAAAAGCAAACTATGAGATAAATGATAAGAATAAAGTATATTTAAGTGGATACTTTGGTAGGGACAAGTTTTATACAAACTTCAAAGAGTCTTTTGATAATCAATCATACAAAAGCAATATAAATTTCGGATGGGGAAATGCGACCGGTACAGCACGATGGAATCACTTAGTAAATCCTAAACTGTTTTCCAATACTTCTTTTATTTACAGTTTTTATGAGTTAGCCATAAAAGCCGAAGAGGAAGAAAACGACCAACAGCTCTTTTCGCTAAAGTATGGCTCTGGAATAGAAGACTATAGCATAAAACAAGATTTTGATTGGTACGCAAATAACAAGCACAAAGTAAAATTTGGGGTGTTGGCTACCCATCATACATTTACTCCTGACGCTTTGGTAATAAGAGATGCCGTTTTTGGCGAGAATCTAAATAGAAAAACAGAGTATAAATCTATAGAAACAGGTTTTTATATTCAAGATGAATGGAAGGTAACCAATAGACTGAAGTCACTAACGGGCTTACGACTTAGCACATTTACTTCTGGAGATAAGACCTATGTGAATCCAGAACCAAGAATAGCACTTTCCTATAATTTAAAAAGTGATTTAGCCTTGAAGGCTTCTTTCGCTACTATGAATCAATACGTACACTTACTCAGCACCAGTGGAGTTGGTCTGCCAACGGATTTATGGGTGCCGGCTACCGAAAAAGTAAAGCCGCAAAATAGTCAACAAGTGGCTGCAGGTATAGCCAAAGACTTCGAAAAACAGAATTTCAGTCTTACTGTAGAAGGATATTATAAGACTATGAATAACATCATAGGATATAAAGAGGGAGCCTCTTTTTTAGCTATACAAGATGGTGTAGATGGAGCAGAGACTATATCGTGGGAAGATAACGTAACCTCTGGAAAAGGAGTAAGTTATGGAGGTGAGTTTCTGGTGCAGCAAAAACAGGGCAAACTCACAGGATGGTTAGGGTATACACTGTCTTGGACTACTCAGCAGTTTGATGAGTTAAATAATGGTAATAAGTTTTTTGCTAGATATGATAGACGACATGATATATCTTTAGTGGGCATTTATGAGTTGAAAGAGAATATTACACTTTCGGCTACTTGGGTGTATGGTACGGGCAATGCTATTACACTACCATTGAGTACTTACGAGCTTGGTTCGCTCAATAATTCTAGATACGGAGATCAGTTTGGGTTTAATAGGAATGGAACAGAATATACTGCCCGAAATGATTTTAGAATGCGTGCATATCACAGAGCAGATATAGGCATTCAAGTATCTAAAGAAAAGAAGAGAGGCGTACGGACTTGGGAGTTTAGTGCGTATAATTTATACAATAGAAAAAACCCTTTTTACTACACCATAGGTCCAGAGGAAAGATTTGATCCTGATAGTAAACAGGTTTTAAAACAGATTAGTCTCTTCCCTATTTTACCGTCTGTTAGTTGGAATTATAAATTTAAGTAAGCCATGAAAAAAGTGTTAATGTACCTAGCTGTTCTTCTAAGTGTTTATGGTTGCCAGACCGTCTTAGAAAACGTACCTATACCGGAAATTCCGCAAAAGGCCGTAGTCTTTGGGAGTATAGAAGTAGAAAGCTTATATCATACGCTTCGTGTGACCAAGAGTAAGCCTATTCTGAATAATAGTACGTCAAGCGGTTTTGATGCGATCACAGATGCTCAAGTGACTGTGACTAGCGGTGCACAGATTTATACATTTACCTATAGTCCAGCCATAGAATTATATGAATATAGAGGGATGATAGATTTGTCTTCGGGAGAGGCTCAGCTTGCTGTAAATACGATTAGTCTGGGGACGGTAACCTCTAGAGTGGCAGTGCCTGCGAAGCTCGGCACCTATACACTTGTGGTAGACTCTCTGGTACGAGAGTATGAGACAGAATATGCGGTACAGTTTACTTTGCCTGCTTCTGGTAGTGCAGCGTATTATAGGCTCAATGGATACTCAACATACGCTACAGACACTTTTTTATCTTACTCCACGAATGAATATCATACCAATAAGACTGAACTCAATAAGGAGCTTAAAGTGAAGAGTACTTTTTATAAATGGGATGACAAGAATGGAAGCTCATCTGATTTATATGTTAGACTAAGTCGGATCTCAGAAGAGTATTATAAGTATGGTAAGGCACTTGAAAATTATGAGCCTAATAATCCATTTGCCGAGCCCATTCCACTACCCAATAATGTGGATGGAGGTTTAGGTGTTTTCGGGATTAGTAGAAGCAAAATTATTCGGATAAATTAGCCAAGTTTACTTTTAATTTTTTGAACTAAAGCCCTCATTTTTTTCTGATTACCATTAATCCATCTCGTATGGGCATTAGTACATTCTCTACTCTGGAGTCTGCCTGTATTTTCTTATTAAAACTATCTAAGGCTTTTGTATCATTATCTTTAGGTAGTTGGTCTGCCTCTAGCACCTTGCCACTCCAGAGCACATTGTCTGCTATGAGCACAGCACCGCTGGGTAAGCGATCTATTAATAGGTCGTAGTATGCAGCGTAGTTTTCTTTATCTGCGTCTATAAACACCAAATCAAACGACTCGTTAAGCGTTGGTATTATATCTAGAGCGTTTCCTATATGGAGTTTTACTTGTTGGGCAAATGGAGACTGACTTACAAATTTATTGATGCGAGTCTCTAGCTCTTCATCTATATCTATAGTATGCAAGACGCTATCAGCAGTTAAACCTTCGGCCATACACAGGGCAGCATATCCGGTGTAGGTTCCTATTTCTAAAATGGCTTTTGGTTTTATCATCTTAGAAAACATACTGAGCACTCTACCTTGTATGTGTCCGCTTAGCATTCTGGGAGTCAGTACGTTGGCGTAAGTATCTCTATTGAGCTCCGCAAGTAGTGCAGGCTCCGGCGACGTATGCTTCTCAGCGTAATCTGCTAAATTTTGGGCTATGAATTCCATTGATCTATTCTATTCTTTTAAAACTGGCTTCTACTAATGCATGATCCGATTTTATATCGCTTATACAGTTGTAGCTAGTACACTCAAGCTCCTCATCATGCAATATGTAGTCTATACGCAATATGGGGAATGGTTTCAAATACGTAGCTCCCCAGCCACGTCCACGCTCTATGAATGCATCCTTGCGACCCTCCTTTAGTTGCTGGTATGTGAAACTCTGCGGGGTGTCATTGAAATCTCCCATGATAACCACAGGATATGGGCTCTCGTTTATGGCATCTAAAACCGTATTGGTTTGTTCTGCTCTTCGTTGGATTTGAGTTTTTAGCCTTTTGGCAAAGTTGAGTGCGTAGTGCTTATAGTCGTCATCTAGCTCCACATTTGCCAATGTGTGGTAATCCTTGGAAGAAACACTATTAGAATGCAGATGCACGGTAAAAAAGCGGATGATCTCACCATTAATTTCTACGTCAAAAAATGCCGCCATATTATTCGTAAAGTGGGTGTATTTGATTCTTTCCCAGTTTATTATTTTGTGTTTGGAGACAAAACGTAGACCGTAGTTATACTTATTTCTTTTGGCGTCTAATCGGATGAACTGCTGATGAGGATACGCATTGGTGTTTATCTTCCCTTTGGCATCTAGCCACTCTATGAGTATAGCTACATCGTACTTGTTTTCAGTCAAGTATGTGTTTATTTCTTTGGAGGTATTGCCATCATTATACACGCTTTGTACGTTGGTATTGAAACTACAGACTTTTATATCGGTTTCTGATTTGTCTGACGAATTGTATTGTACATTTCGTGCTGCAAATTGAATTCCGATAGCCAAGAAAAACGCATTGTAAAGCCATCTTTTTCTGCCTAAAAACAGCCAAAAAAGGAGCAAAGCAATATTGAGCAAAAGCCAAAGCTTATAACTCAATCCAAAGAAGGAGATAGGCCAAAAATCTTGTGGATTTATAAAGGGAGCCAGGTAAGCTAATGCTAAGCCGAGTATAGCTAAGCCATTGATTATGTCTGCTATTTTCTTTAGTAATTTAGACATTATTCACTCGCTTTGAAAAGAATTTCTTTCTCAGTTTTAGATAAACTATCGTAGCCACTCTGTGATATTTTATCCAGTATGGCGTCTACTTCATCCTGATTTGGTTTAGCTTTTTGAGCACTTTTCTTTTGGTTTTTTATTTCCTTTTCGTCCAGCACTACTTTTTTCATATTACCAGACTTTCCCGTGTTCCAGCTAAAAGTAGGGAATTCTATTTTTCCTTGCAGATTGAGTATGTATAGTGCTCCAAAAATAGCCCCGCCTAGGTGGGCTATTATTCCTCCTAAGTTTTGCATACCAGGGAAGGAGTACAAATCTCTAAAAACAAATAATAAAGCTACCCATCTCATCTCAATATTAAAAAGATTGAAAGGTCTTATTTGATACCTTGGAAGGAATACACCTGTAGCCACTATTATAGCTGTGACACCTCCGGAGGCTCCTCGTAAATTTCCTTCGGACACTACTTCTGAAAATACTGGGAATAAATTGTAACTAGCTATAAAAAGTACTACCCCACTTAAACCCCCAAATATGAAAATGTGCCATATTTTTTTGGTGCTCAAAAAGTCTTCTAAAATTCTGCCTAAGAAGAATAAAAGTAGCATGTTTCCCAATAGGTGCCAAAAGCCACTATGAAAGAAAATATTGGTAACCAAACTCCAAGGCCTCATTAGTAGAGTGCCTATGTCGCTGGGAACAGCAAAATATTTCAATAAATTACTAGAATGAAAACCTGATACGGTAGCTACTACACCCACCAATACTGTGAATATAAATACGGCTAGATTTACAATGATAATCTGCTTTACAGCAGAATCTTCTTTGTGAAACTCGTATTTTATTTTCTCCCAGATATCCATCTAATTAATAAAACGAAGATCGATTATTTTTATTCCAATATTTCACAAGCAAGAACCCGAAGAGGGCACCTCCTAAATGTGCAAAGTGGGCAATACCCGTTTGAAATCCACTTACTCCAGCAAAAAGTTCAAAAGCTGCGTATCCCATTACTGCATATTTTGCTTTTATAGGTATTGGTATAAACATAAGGTAAAGCTCCGTATTGGGCCAGTACATTGCAAAAGCGACCAAGATACCAAAGAGTGCTCCAGAAGCTCCTACCGTTGGCGTATTTATACTTGTTAGGCCTTGTGTGATTTCGTAATTCTGTACAAGTGTATGAATGACAGCTGCACCTAGCCCTGTAATCAGATAAAAATTGATGTATCTTTTGGCTCCCCACATTTGCTCTAGTTTAGAACCAAACATGTATACCCCAAACATATTAAATAAGATGTGTGTGAAAGATCCGTGCATGAAAATATGCGTTAGCACTTGCCATCCCTTGAAGTAATCACTTTGATAATTGAATAAAGCGAAATACTCATAAGCTTGGGTACCCAAAACTTGTGTCATTATAAACATCAATATATTGATACCAATGATGTTGCGTGTTACCACAGGAATATTAAACTGATTACTATTTAACTGCATGTGTTCTGTTATTGAAAAAAACGTTCCAAACTGCTCTTTGTTAGTTTTACGATTATAGGTAAGCCATTAGCTGTATGTGTGTGCTGCTTACAGTGCAATAAATCGTGCACTAGCGTCTCCATCTCCTTTATTTCTAGGCTTTTGCCTGCCTTTATGGCAGCGTTCTTAGCTGCAGCTTGTTTCAAGGCTTCCTTTTTATTTATTTTGAGCTCTTGGTAGTTAGTTTTGAAATCATCTAAGATTTGCACTACGATACTAGCCCCATCTTCTTTGCTTAGTTCAGATGGTAATCCATTGATTATTATCACATTTTTGCCAAATTCACTCGTATCAAACCCCATCGCGTTTATATCACTTTGCATCTCTAGGTAGAGGTTCATATCTGCAAGTGACAATTCTACGGTACGCGGAAAGAGTAGTTGCTGTGAGGCGATAGTTTGTTTTGCCTCATATCGCTCAAATAAGATCTGTGCGTGAGCTCTATGTTGATTTATAAGAGAAAGTTCGCCTTCTATTTTGGCTACTATAAAGGTATTATCTACTTGAAAAATGCCACCAATATCTGCTGACTGGACGGGCTGTTCTTCTTGCGATGTGAATATATCTGGCTGCCTAGTATTAGATATAGGTGTATTGAGCAGGTCATCTAGTTTTTCCCAGCTGGTGGCTACTCGTGGTTTGGGTGTTTCAAAAGGATTGAAACGACCATCTGGCTGCGTTACGTGTAGTCGTGGTGCTGTAGGGTTACTGTTTATAGCATTGCTAAGCTGACTTGCCGTAGGTACTACGAAATGAGCTCCTAAAGTTTTTTTTACTACAGACTGCAGCAGCGTGTACACGTATCTCCCATCTTCAAACTTTACTTCGTGCTTAGTCGGGTGTATGTTTACGTCTATTTTGGCTGGGTCTACTTGTAAGAATATCACAAAAAAAGGATAGCTTTTTTCCTCTAGTAAACCGCCATATCCGCTGGAGATAGCATGGTTTAGGTAGTGGTCCTTAATGAATCTTCCGTTAGCAAAAAGGTACTGACCACCTCTCGTCTTTTTCGCAGTTTTTGGCGAACCTAAAAATCCTGAGAAATCAACAATATCGGTGTGTTCGTCTGCCACTATTAGGTCTTCTTTCTTTACCGAAAAAAGATCAGATATTCTATCCAGTAGGCTGCCGCCTTGTAGTTTAGAAACTTCTTTTCCTTGATTTACAAATTCAAAGGATATTTCTGGATAGGCTAATGCTATACGTTGGTATTCCTCAAAAATGTGCTTGGTCTCTACCGTTATACTTTTTAAAAAATTCTTACGAGCCGGAATATTATAAAATAGATTTTTCACAGCTATAGAAGTCCCTTGGGTAGCAGCTGCATTCTCTTGTGTTTCTAGAGTGCCTGCATTTATAACTATACGAGTGGCTACACTTTCTTCTGCAGATTTAGTCCGCATTTCTACCTCGCTTACAGAGGCTATACTAGCTAGAGCTTCTCCTCTAAATCCGAGCGTATTTAGGTTATACAGATCTTCTGCTTTTACTATTTTAGATGTAGCGTGTCTCTCCCAGCACATTCTAGCATCAAAGGCATTCATACCGCTGCCATTATCGTCTACTTGCACTAGCGTACTTCCTCCGTTTTTGATAAAAAGTTTAATACTAGTAGAGCCGGCATCTACTGCGTTTTCTAGGAGTTCTTTTACCACAGAGGCTGGCCGTTGTACCACCTCACCTGCGGCTATTTGATTGGCTGTACTTTCTGGTAATAAATGGATAACTCCGGGCATCACTTCTTTAAGTTTCCGTAGATAGTTTCTAGTAGGTTAGAATCCCAGAGATAAAAGAAAATAACACCTAATACGCTGGCTATGAGTGCCAATCTTAGGCTATAGTATTTTTGAGAAGGGATAGTGCCGTAGCGAGTATCTACTTGTTTGGCTTGGTAGGCTCTTCGTATGTTTTCTTTTGCTGAGTCTTGAGTATGGGTTTTCTCACCCATTTCTCTTTTTATATCGTCTACACGTGCATGCAGTTCTTCTTGCTCTTCGTTATAGTACACAGGTGAGTAGTTAAACTTTCTGTGGCGTGGTAATTTGGAGAATCTAAGATTTATCATGCTATTACAAATTTAATGGATTAAACTACAGTGCTTGTGAATCTAACTTAGATTTATGTGAGTTAAATACAAGAATTAAACGAAATTTCGTTTTCGATTAATCAACGGAAGAGGGAAAATCTACTTACAGTTCTCTTGATAAGCTCTGTCGGCCACTACTACATCATTGTCTAGAGCTAGTTTATACTCTTCACAAGCAAAATCTGTTTCCTTTAAGTCTAGGTACAAATTGCCTTTTATGTAATGGACCATTTTGTACTTTGGCATTAGCTTTTCTACAGCGTGATAGTCTTTTAGTGCCCCATCTATATCGCGTAATACTATTTTAAGTTCCGCTCTGCGTTTATATAAATCGCCTTCTAGCTTGGCTATTTCTACAGCAAAATCTAAATCTTGTAGGGCTAAAATATTTTGCTTGTTTTCGCTGTATGCTTCTGCTCGAAGTTTTAAAAAAGGGACACTTCTAGGGTTTTTATCTAGTATGTATGTGTAGTCTTTTATAGCCAAGTCATGTTTTTTTTGTTTTACAAAGCTTTGCCCGCGATAGTAGTATGCTTCTTTATAAACTGGGTTTAGTCTGAGTGTTTTTGTAAAATCTTGTTCCGCCTCAGTATATTTTCGATCATTCATTTCTGTAGTACCTCTATTAAAATATCCCCTAAAGTCTTCTGGATTTAGCTTAATATACTGGCTGTATAGTACAATTGCTTGCGTATAATCCCTCTCTAATGTAGCTCTATTGGCTTGTATCAGTAGCTCTGTGCCTTGTTGGCCAAAGCTCGCTAAAAAAAGTAGAGTAAAAGTAAAAGTAGTAAGTGCCTTTGCAAAAATATATTTCATCTGTTGGTATAGAAACGGCAAATTAAGTGACTAAGTTCGTTGATTATGTAAAATTTATCTACAATGAGCAAAAACTTTGGGTAGATATTTCGTATTATTGACAAGTAAAAAAAATATGAAAAAAGTAGGATTAGTAACATGGATGGTAATTTTGGCAGCGGTGGTGAGTGCATTTTCTGTGCTTACGATAGAAGCAGATGATGTACGAGGCACGTACTGGAATTCGGAAAAAACAGCACATATCCGGATTTATAGAGCCAAAGACGGATTGTACTATGGTAAAATAGATAAACTAGTGGAGCCTAATAATGCAGATGGCACTCCAAAGAAGGATGCAGAAAATCCAGATGAGAGCTTGAAAAGTAGAGACAGGCTTGGTATGCTTATAATGAAGGGATTCAAATGGAATGCGGACGAGAGCAAGTGGGAAGATGGTACTATATACGATCCTAATAATGGCAAGACCTATGACGGGTACATGTACTATACAGGGGAAAATAAGGATGTCTTAAACCTAAGAGGATACGTAATGGGAATGACCTGGCTAGGAAGAACCTCCCAATGGGAGCGTATAGAATAGTGCGGTGAAAGCAAATAGAATATCCGTAAGTGGGAGAGTGGAGGGAGTTTACTTTAGAGTATTTGCTAAGCAAAAATCATTAAACCTAGGGATTTGTGGTTTTGTACAAAACGAGCCTGATGGCACTTTATCTGTAGAGGTAGAGGGTTCAGATGCTGCTATAGCTGAAATGGTATCTTGGTGTAAAAAAGGCCCCGGACTAGCACGTGTAAAAGCTATAGAAGTGACCGACCTGCCTGGTCGTAATTTTATATGTTTCGATATTAAGAAATAGCTTCTACAAAGGTCAGAAAACGCTGCACCTCCACTAAACACTTTTCTGGATTTTCTAACATAGATAAATGCCCAACACCTTGCAGTGCACTTAATTGGCATTTGGATGCTGCTGCTGCTTGGATGTATATTTCGTCTGCAGAGTAGTGAGTGTCTTCTTCGCCTTTCATAAATAGAATAGGTTTGTCTAACTGAGCAATAGTTTCTAGGTGACTAGGTCGCTCTTTCATAGCATTCAGACCTGCTAGTATAGATCTGTCGCTTGTTTGGTTGACTAATGCTATAAGTTGTTCTCTAAGTCTCCCTCTGTGCTCTAAAGCGACTAATCCGGGGATGAACAAACGAAAGAATTCTTGAGACCCATTTTTTGCTATGAAGTCTATACTCTTCTGTCTATTGACTACTTTAGATGGACTATCTGCCAGAGTCGTACTATGCACGAGGGCTAGTGCCTTGAGCTCACTAGGAAACAAAGCGGCATATGCCGCGGCTATATATCCGCCCATACTGTGCCCCAACAGGATGCAACTTTCGATGTCTTCTGCTTTTAGGAGTTTGTTTATTTGCGTGGCTACCTCGTCTAGTGTGCCAAACGAAAGATCACTACTCCGACCAAATCCAGGTAAGTCGATGCTGATAACCGTGTAGTCTTGGCTAAGCGTATCAGCTAGTGATTGCCATATAGTAGAATCTTCACAAAAACCGTGTAAAAAACAAAGGTGGGGACCTGTCCCCACCTTAGAATATATAATATTTTTAAAATTAAAGATCACCCAAATATTAATCGTAGAATCTGTATCTCTGGTCTTTTACCTCTGCTTTTCGTTTTAGAGCTTCACTAGCTAATCCCCTAGCTTCTTGTGCTCCCTCTCTACTTATTTGGTCCTTAATGATGGTAAGGTCTCCTTTTTGGTACTCATTCTCATTGTTTACATAAACTACAGCTACTGCTGATTTGCCTACTATTATATCTGAATGACCGCCAACTGGCACACCAAATATGGCTCCAGAGATAGCATCGTCTTGACCAACATATGGAATATTACTAGCTCCAAATGAAGCCGCTGGCAATGCAGATACTACAGTTCCTAGCTCTTTAGCAAGTGCATCGGCACTGCTAGCGTTTGCTAATGCAGTTTCTACTTTAGACTTAAGTTGTTCACCTAGTTTTCTGTTCTTTACAAGTGGCTCTATAGCTACTCTTAGATCTTCGGCACTTGGCAGTCCTTCTTCGTTTATTTTTACTAAGTGAGCTACTACGTAGCTACCGTTCATATCTAAGATAGGAGAAATATCGCCTGTGCTAATTTCAGCATCAAATAACCATCTAGTAAGCTTGCTTGGGTTTTTCAATGCAGGAATAGCTGGGTTAGATTCCGTCACTTTACCTGCTACACGTTTAGTAAGTACTAGTGTCTCAGCTACAGATTCAAAACTGTTTTCTTTATTTACTCTCGTAAGTAGTTGACCAGCTTTCTTATAGCTTTCACCATCTGTCTTAGTACTTGGGTATATTGTTTGGTCTATCAATGCTACTTGTACCGTTTTTCTGCTTACAGAAGACGTAGCTTTAGCTAGGTGCACACCTCTACTAGATCTTACCACTACGTAGTTATCTACTCCAGAATTAAATAAGCGATTAATTAATCTAGTAGGATAAGCTCCACTTCCTTCTCTTACCCAGCCCATATCACCACCAGTTGCTCTAGAGGCATCAAAGTTTTTAGTAGCTGCTTCTGCTTCGAAAGTAGTAGCACCACTTCTTATTTTAGCAAGAAGCTCTCTCGCTTCTCCTTCTGCTTTTGCTGTATCTATACCTGCTACACCAAACTGAATGTGGCTTCCTTTCACAGATCTAAGAGTATCTGTACCAGAGTCAGTAACTTTGAATACACTATAGGTTCCATTTTTTTCTAATGGTCCTACAACCTCACCTACATTAGCTCCGAAAATTTTATTCTCTATATCTGCTGAGAATGTACCTCTAACCATATACGATGGATCGTATGGAGTCTCGCTACTCATGATACTTACAAATGCAGAATCATCTTTCTCATTTCTAAATTTCTCAGCTACTTCCGTACCCCATTCCATCATTTTAGCAGAATCTTCTCTAGACGGAGTCACATCTATTTTGATGTACTCTATATCTCTACTTGCTTTCTGCTCATACTTGTCTTTATACTCTTTAGCATAAGAAAGGATTTCACTATCGCTCACAGTGATAGAAGAATCAGCGTTTTGAGCATATGGTAAAGCTACCACGCTCGCATTTATGGTCTTACTATTCTCTAAGTTCTTGTATTTCGCGTCTAAGTCTGTTGCGTAGTAGCTACCACCTATCAAAGTGCTGTATTTCTTAGCTTTAAGCCCGGCTACAAATTGATTTTGGAAAGCTAACCAACTTGCTTTCGCGTTTGGATCTTGATTAATATCTTCTTTTAAGAAACGTACTAAACGCTGCTTGTCTGGCTGACCCGTTTCTGGATTAGTAAACGACTGCATGATTTGTGGATCAGTGTTATTACCAATTGTTAAATCTTCTAACTCTGCTGGACTTACGTCTATACCCAATTTTTCATATTCTAATTCTATGGTTTTAGACTGGATTAATAGGTTCCATGCTTCATCATTATACTGCTTAGAGATATCCTCGCTCATTACAAAACCTGGATTATTTTGAGCAATTTGCTGCTTCATAGCTTCAAAACGATTGTTAAAATCATCATAAGCGATTTGCTCACCGCCTATAGTACCTACTGAATTTGCAGTAGATCCAAATATGCTTCCCCCAGAAGATGTTAGATCCGTAAGTACAAAGGCTAGCATAGCTACACCTATGACTAAGAACAGGCAACCTGTCTTATTTTGAATCTTTTGTATAAAACTTTCTTCGTCTTTATTGTATTTGTCTGACATGTTTTGATGCTTAAAAAATAGTTTGCAAATTAAGTTTATTTAAAGCTAAAAGACAAAGTTAATGTGAGCGTTAGAATGCTGCTTTTAAGTTGGAAACAATAAAAGTTTCATTTTTAATTAAAACTTAGATAATCAGTTGTTTACCAAATCATTTTTCAGCGTTTGAATTTGTTTCTTGTTACCAGCAAAATATCTGAGGGTAAATTTTGCTTTTTTGATGTACTCAGTATCTGCTAACTGCAGACCAAGTATGCGATGGTCTATAGCTTGATCTAAGTCCTTGTAAATTACGCTTTTTTTGATCTTGCGTTTATGGTTATTCGCATCTCTTATTTTTACCTCCACATCTAGCCTATAGGGAATTATCGCATTACACTGTACTACTAAACTATCGTTTTGGTTTACTATACCTATTGCATTAGTGCTATTTCCTGTTCGTTCTATCAGATGCTTCTGATATAGATTAGTATGTGCTATCTTGATTCTAGTTTCATTGGCTATAGTATTTGCAGTATATAGTATGGCTAAATTAGATCCCTGCACATCTAAATCTAAGTAATCTCCGTAGAACACATTTTTGCCTGGAAGTGGAATAGCTTCTCGTGTTATGAGGTATTCTGACATGCCATCTTCCATAGAAAACGTATTGAGCATGATATTATAAAAAGCTTCGGAGCTGGAATACCGAAAATCATAGTATACTATAAATACAGAACCCGTGGCTTGGTCTACTACCATGTTAGGGAAGTACTGTCCTCTGTTGCTTGTATCTTGGTTTACGCATATTCTTTCACTCCATGATTTCCCTTGATCTTGCGAGTACAGGAGCCATACATCAGCATTGCCACTATACTCATCTGCCCATGTAATATAGAGTATATCTCTTGCCGTATCACTTTGGATAAAAGGCATTCCATTGGCTCGCATTATGTTGGGCATATCCATGTCCCATCCCTTGGGTTGAGAGGCTATTTTGCGATCTGTACCCCAAGTAGTTCCTCCATCGGTACTCTTATCTAACCAGATATAAGAGAGCCCAGCCCATATGGCGTATATGGTTCCGTCCTTACCAATGGCTGTTGTTGCTCCTTCCAAGGTGTTATCGCCATCTAGACAATCCCCTGTGGTATCAGAAATAGTTATTGCTGTGTTAAATGAATCTGTGGATAGCTCATATTTAGAAAATCGTATTCTACTTCTATCGTTAGGATCATCGCTATCGTATTTGTCAAATTCTGTCCAAGTTACATACACATTGCCATTGTATCTATCACTATGATTATCAGAACTAAGCCACGGCTTATCCTGCATTTTATCTTGATTATACCCTACCGAATATGATGTTTCTTCCCAAGTATATGGATTCTCTATTTTTTGTACGACTATTCTATCAAACCATTCTCCGTAGCTTTTACCCGGGGTTTTAGATAAATGAGCGAAGAACAAAGTGGTATCTGAATAGTGCAAAACAGGGTCTCCATATACACCATACTTAGAAGTGCTTTTAGACTTTGGTAACTTTGGGTTTAGTGGGTTGGTATAGAAATTATCTATGTTAGATGCGGCTACCATGGGTTTTATCCAAACTTGAGAAGGCTTAATAGCAATGCTGGGCTCATTTGGGTTTGCGTGACTATCTATAGTTCTTATGCTTATTTGTGCATTAGAGCATATTGTGAGACTTAGAAGTAAGTAGCTAAATATAAGAAGGAAAGATAATTTCAATTGATGTAATACAGACATAGATTGCGTACAAATTTACAATATCTCGGCTGTTAATACATTGAATATTTCTATTGAAAAGGCCATTACAGAATTATAAATATATAATAGTGCAGGTAAGCAAATGTCAATACTTAGAAAAGATGATGGTAAGTTAGATATACAAAACTAGGAGACTGGAATATACTTTATAGAGATACTGACATCTGCTGGCATAGAGGTGAAAAAGGTGATAATAAACTAATCCTTAGCTTAAGTACTTAGGTATAAAAAAAGCGATAGAAATAGCACCTCTTTTTTAATGCAATAAATCTATAATACCCGAAATTGGAGTGGAGTCATTTCCAAACCACAACAGATAGAAATAAGTACCTTCGGGCACATCAGTGCTAGTATTTTGTATACGACCGTTCCAGCATTTAGTTGGACTTGTGGTTTCGAACATCCTTTCACCCCAGCGGTTATAAATTTTCAATTTAAAATCTTTGCACTCCAGAAACTCACCATCAAAAACAAAACAGTCATTCAACCCATCGTTATTAGGTGTAAAGACATTGTATAGCTTGATATCTGGTGTGGCTTTTGGGCTAATGCTAACAGGCTTTGTAATCTCGTCTTCACACGGAGTGCCTTCGTTTACAAAAAGCGTGATACTGTACTCTCCTGGCACATCATATTTATACTTAGGTGTTTTTTCAGTAGACTCGTTTCCATCTCCAAAATCCCATCTATAGGTGAACCCATTAATAGAGTTGTTCTCTAGTTCCAGTTTATTGTCACAGCCATTAAAACTAACAGCAAAATCTGCGGTAGCATTTGCCAGCACTTCAATTTGCCTCTGGTAGGTGCTTATGATGTTGCACGTGCCACTATCTATGGATGTCAGAGTTACAGTATAGGTGCCAGGTTCTATGAAGGTGTGGCTCGGGTTTCGGTCAAATGCTGTAGAGCCATCCCCAAAGTCATATAAAAAGGAGTCTCCAAGTACACTTGTATTGGTAAATTCTACTGTGAGTGGGCTACAACCCACTGTAGGGTTGGCGATAAAGTCTGAAATCACCGCAGAGCGTATTTGGAGGTCTATTTTGAACGATGCATTGGAGCAACGAACGCTTGGATTAGTCTCAAAGGCAGCACCTGGGGTAGTAGGAAAATCACTTACTCGAGAAGTTTGTCCATCTGTGGAGGGAGGGCAACTGCTACATACACTTTGATAGACCACTCCTTTTTTATCAAAACGGCTAGTTCCTCCGTCTACATGATCTCCCGTTACATCTCCACCGAAATAGGTGGCGTACAATAACGTTTCCGCATCTCGCCCCAATACTATAATATAAAAATCATTGCCATCTGTGGTCTTCTGCACAGCATCGCCAGAAACTGGCATGCCTGTTGTGCTACCTGGATGGTTGGTTGGGTCTACATTAGATCCCCAGCCAGAAAAATAGATGTGGTCACATACGTCTACTAAAAATGCACTAGGAGTCAGATTTGAGGCCTGATTAGTATTCCCGAAAGTGGTCCGTAAATCTATGTCTCTAAGTAGTGTATCTATTCTAAAGATAAATTGGCCTTTACTCGATTCGCCATAAGTACTGCTTGTTTTGGTGACATTTCCTTCAGTTTGTCCAGTTGCGAAAATCCTATTATCTGCATCTATATCTATAAAGTATATTTGGTCATATTCCTTTGTACCCCAATAACTTAATCTTTTTAAATGAAAATCCTCTTTGCTATAAATGGCTATGAGGCCGTCCGCACTACCATTACTGCTAGAGCTGAGTACGCTATCCGTAGTGAATAAATCTATACTAGACGTGCCACCTCCTATGTATATGTTATTGTTTTGATCTAGTTTGATGCTGTATAGTGCATCGCTACCATCGCCTCCTAAATAGGTGCCCCACTGCATAGTTTTACAATCTCCAGATAGTGAAAATAGATAGCCATCATATGCTGTACTTTTTGCGACTTGACTGGCCTTAATCAGCGGCATATCGTCTGATAAGGTAACAGATGCAACGAAGATATTGCCATCATCATCTGTGATGATATCTCCTCGATAGTCGTCTGAATAGTTGTGTTTTAAAAGGGCATTTTGATTTAACCCGTCATTTTTATCGCCTCCTATGAATGTAGAACCTAGAAGGCTTGTGCCATCTTCACTTAGTTTAGAGACTATAATATCTGTACCTCCTGCGTGTGTGGAATCATAACATCCTGTAGTGTGCGGAAAATTTGCCGAATAAGACGTCCCATAGATTAATAAATCATTGTTTCTATCTACTACCAAACTGTGGGGGTATTCATCATCACCTCCGCCTAAATAGGTTGCCCAAAGTAAAGTGGTCCCGGCACTATCATATTTAGAAATACTAATATCGCTTGCCAGATTTGCAGGTTGTCTGCCTACTCCACCATTCCAAGAAGCATCATAAGTTCCCGCAGTGACAGGGTATGCACCTTGTACAGCATCTACTATGCCCCCAGCATACAAGTTGGCCTTGCTATCATACGTGGCCGTATATCCAAAATTGTCACCGTAAGAACCTGAGTAAGTGGAGAAAATAAGCTCTGGGTCTATGACGAGAGGATAATCTGGATTTATCTGAGATAGAATCTCATAGCTTACCACAGAATCTACGACAAAGTAACGTGCATTTAACGCTATAATTTTTCCGTTGATCTGCTGATATACATAGGGTTCCTTATCAGTAAGTGTACCAGCAGTAGTTTCTATGACTAGCTTATTGTTCTCTACGCTTATGTTACTAGCCCCTTCTATCACAGTACGTACTAGCTTTACTTTCTCTTTAGTAGGATTATTGATCACCCATTGATATTTCAGGCTTTTCAATCCATTTATCTCAAAATCAATATCTGGATATACATTATGAAATACTACTTCTCCCGCAGGATGCACTTTGCTGGCCCAATTCGTTTTTTTATTACCTAAATAATAGTTGTAATAATGTTTTTGAACGTTCCTACTTTCAGAACGCGAGGCAAATTTCACCCCTTCAAAACGTATACGAACAGCATGTCTTCTTGGTACTTCATCACTTTGTTCTGCACTATGCAGGTGTTTCCAATCTTGTATCCGATTATAGTCATCTGGATGTACGAGATCATATACCATTCCTGCACTTTCTAGATATAGATTTCCGTACGGAATATTTGCTTTGTAAAGGGCAAGAGGGTGCCACTGTCCTTGGTTTGGGACAAATTCATATTGGGCTTTTTGAATAGGGGCATCGGAATGAATATCCTGCTGTGCAGCACACGTCGTAGCGTACATAATCAATAGCAAAACCCCTCCTTTTTTCAGCATCGAATAACAAAAATACATTTAGTCCTCTACATAAGACCGTTGTGATGTGCAATAAGTTGTATGAAATAACAGAATTCTGACTAGCGTAAAATTATATTTGCATTCATTTTTAGAGTAATGGAGTTAAACGAACAACAAATTCAACGAAGACAAGCCCTTGACAAACTGAGAGCTCTTGGCATTAATCCGTATCCTGCAGACGTATATGCAAAGGATTTTAGCAGTGTTGAAATAAGTAAACAGTTTGACGATAGTCCAGAGAAATTTGAAAATATATCTTTTGCAGGACGTATGATGCGTCGCCGTATTATGGGGAAAGCAAGTTTTGCGGAGCTACAAGATGAGCAAGGAAGTATACAAGCCTATTTTAATAGAGATGAACTTTGTACTGGGGAAGATAAAACCATGTATCTCGAAGTATTCAAAAAACTGCTCGATTTAGGGGATATTATAGGTGTAGTGGGAGATGTATTTCGCACGCAGACGGGAGAATTATCCATAAAAGTAAAGCAACTAACTGTACTCAGTAAGTCGCTAACTCCACTGCCTATGCCTAGAGAGGTTGACGGGAAAGTGTATGATGCATTTACCGACCCAGAGCAGCGATATAGAAAACGATATGTCGATTTAATTGTAAATCCACAAGTAAGAGAGACATTCATAAAAAGAACCAAAGCAGTAGCTAGTATGCGTAACTTCCTAAATACCAAAGGGTATATGGAAGTAGAAACGCCAATACTACAAGCTATACCAGGAGGTGCAGCAGCTCGTCCATTTATAACACATCACAATGCTTTAGATATTCCGCTTTACCTTAGAATAGCAAACGAACTCTACCTAAAACGCCTTATAGTCGGAGGTTTCGAAGGTGTTTTTGAGTTTGCCAAAGACTTTAGAAATGAAGGAATGGACCGTACACACAATCCGGAGTTTACACAGATGGAGCTATATGTAGCCTATAAAGACTACATGTGGATGATGGATATGACGGAGAAAATGCTTCGTCAGATTGCCATAGATGTAAACAATACTTCTGAAGTAGTCTTTGGAGAACAAACCATCGACTTCGGCAAACCATTTGAGCGACTCACCATATTTGGTGCTATAGAAAAACATACAGGCGTAGACTGTAGCGAAATGAGTGAAGATGAACTGCGTAAAACTGCCAAGGAGTTTGGTGCAGATGTAGACGAAAATATGGGCAGTGGCAAACTCATAGATGAGATCTTTGGCGAGAAAGTAGAGCATCTACTTATCCAACCTACTTTTATCATGGATTATCCTATCAGTATGTCTCCACTTACCAAAAAACACAGAGACAATCCAGAGCTCACGGAGCGTTTTGAGCTAATCATAAACGGAAAAGAAATAGCAAATTGCTATAGTGAGTTAAACGATCCTATAGACCAGCGTGAGCGTTTTGAGGAGCAAGCCAAGCTAATGGAGCGTGGTGATGATGAAGCGATGTTCGTAGATGAAGATTTTCTCACCGCACTAGAGTACGGAATGCCGCCTACCTCTGGTATCGGTATCGGGATAGATAGACTCGTGATGCTACTCACCAATAATGCCAGCATACAAGAAGTACTCTTCTTTCCGCAGATGCGTCCAGAGAAGAAAGCGGTAGTAGTAGAACTCACCGAGCAAGAAAAAGCAATACAAGACCTATTGGCTACCAACGATGGAGCCTTAGAAATAGGGGATCTGAAAAGCCGCATAGAAATGAGCGGTAAGCAGTGGGATAAAGCTTTGAAGGGACTAGCTAAAAACGGAATCACCGAAGTAGCCAAAGTAGATGGCGTGGTGACTGTAAGTTTGAAGTAAGTCTTTGAGTTTGCCACATCCCTAACTTCAGATATTACTGAACAATTAACTTTTGAATAAAGCTGCTTCCACTTCTTGACTGTTCTTGTACAAAGTAGATTCCACCTTCCAAATCCGATACATCTATTTGAGTAGAAGTTATGGTCTGAAGTTCTTTGACCACTACGCCACTTAGGGAGATGATCTGTATGGTTACACTTTATTTCTGGCAGAACAGACCAAGTATACCGCTAAGCACTATTCCCGAATAAAATATTCTTGAGTCTTAGACGAGTCTGCTATGCTTCCATTGCTATAGTAGTAAAAAGAAAAGCTGAAGGTGTCCGAAGAGGTAGGCTTGTTTTTTAAAGACCATAGAGAGCTTGTACGATAGTTGGTCTCCATTTGCCTCGCTATGCCAGCATTGAACTCCGAGAGGCTATTTTCTCCATCGAAGTAGATCTGGGAGGTGACCTCATTAGAACCGCGATAGTCAGAAGTAGCATACACTTTTATAGAGTCTATAAACTCGCCCAGTGTTGGTGGCGAGTAGTATGCTGGCGTACAAGCATAGGCAGCATTTATGAATGAAAAGTGATGCAGTCTCGCGTAGTCAAATTCGGAATATACCGCGATTCGAAAAGAATCTATATGGCTATTGGGTTCTTGGCTGTACAGTGTTACGAATTCTGTACGCAGCGATTTTACGCCAATAGGACGTGGACTATCTGCAACGTCCGAACCGCAGTCGTCGCTACACTGCGTAAAAAAGAAAGCAATAAAAAAAAGAGTAGTGATAAGACCTATGCGTTTCATCTTTCAAAGATATGGATTGCAACTATAATCAGGATGTCACAAAGAAGCTACTAAAACGTGACTCTGTATATCCCAATAGGCAATAATCCAGTTTGGTATGTGGTTCTGTAGCTGCCTGTGGCAGGATCGTATGTTTGGTTAAAAATATTGTCTCTATTGGTTATGTTTTGAATGTCAATACCCCATTCTTGCGTTACTTTTTTGGTTTGCACTTTGTAGGCTATTCGCAGATCTAAACGGATATAATCGTCGTATTGGTTTGCAAATATTTGGGTATTGTCATTTACTAATTCTCCTTGTGCTCTACTAGCAGCCTCGTCTGCTGGTGTGTATCTTCTGCCGCCGTTCACCATAAATTTGATATCTGTAGTCAAGCTACTCTTGCTCACTTTGCTTTTTTTATTACTCTTTTCTTTGAAGTAAAATTCTTTACCTCCCAGGATATTGGCTGCGTAGCGTGAGTCAAAAACCGTCGGATGCTCGTTGCCATTTTGATCTGAATAAAAAGATCTGTACAGCGATAGGGTATTGAGAAAGTAAAACCCTTTGTTCAGGAATCGCTCTAAGGTTACTTCTACACCATAATTTGTACCCGTACCTTTATTAACTAAACTATCGGTGAAAGCTATCCCAAAATCGGCACCTTGATTTAGTAAAGAATAATAGGTTTCATTTTTACCATCTATAGGCACATCAAAAAGAAACTGAGCATATCCTTCTATTTTTAATCTAGTATTTTCTCCTAGTCTAATGTCATTACCCACTACAAAGTGGTGACTTTTGGTAAAACCTAGATCTTGATTTATTTTACGTTTCACCCCAAAAGTATCCGTGCGTTCTTCAAAATACACCCTAAATGGGGCAAGCTGACTATGTAGACCGTAGCCTGCACTCAGTTTATATTTAGAAGATACTTTGTATGATATCCCTGCACGTGGTTCTAGTGAGCTAGCTCCATTGTAGGTAAAGTAGGCATGGTTTATTCCTAGGGTCACATCTAGTTTAGAATTGATGCGATAAGCATCGCTCACATAAGTTTGAATGAGTGTAGTTTTTCCTTCAAAATTAGTAGGCTGCACCCAGCCAATAGGCTGATTAGTTAGCACATTGTTATCCGTTCTAAAAAAACTATCACTTAGCGAGAAGAAGTAATTGTAGAGTCGAATTCCCCCTTTTATAGTATTCCTAGCATTAAATTTATGTTGTACGTATGCACTCAAAGCGTATTTGCCCTGAGCAGAATTGTCTTTATATAGGCCGCTATAGTTAATAACATCTCCATTGGCATCCGTGGCAAATGTGTCCAGCTGCGTTTTGGTTTGGGATGCGTCTGCAGATAGGGTGATTTTTGCAAATGTTTTATCTCCTAGTTTTTGAAACCTCGATATTCCCAGTACTCCTGTATTGGTAGTATACGAAAGGTCTTCTTTAGAATCTCTAAAAAGATTTTCGCCAGCATCTTTACTTTGAAATAGCTCTACACTGCTTAGACCACCTACTCCAAATACTTTAGTGCTTCCTTTCTTATCTGGGAAGTGCAGATTAAAACTAATGTCTTGATATTTAGGTACAGCTGTACCCGTACCAAATTGAAGACCCAAGAGAGAGAAGAAGCCCAAGGCAGAATAGCGATAATCTACCAAAAAGGAAGCCTTGCTGTTTTTAGAGATAGGTCCTTCAGCTAGCATTTCTAGTCCTGCAAAACCTACCTGGCCTAAGAACTCATATTTTTCATCATTGCCCTTTCGCATACCCAGATCGAAAACGGCCGCAGTGGCATTGCCATATTCTGCAGGGAATGCACCACTTAAAAAATCGGAATTTTCTAGTACGTTATTATTGAGCATACTCACTGGACCTCCAGTAGTGCCTGCGGTACTAAAATGGTTTGGGTTTGGTATGTCCACACCCTCTAGTCTATAGAGCACTCCCATAGGTGAGTTGCCACGCACCACTATATCGTTTCTACTATCGTCTGCCCCTTGTACCCCAGCAAAGTTTTGTGCCATACGTGCTACATCTCCTCTACTGCCCGCATAGCGTTGACTCTCTTCTGTACTAAATGTACGCCCACTTACAGTCACCATCTGGTTTATGGTTTTGCTTTTATCCTTACGAGCTCTTACTATGATGGTAGCGGTGGTCGTTACTTTCTCCATCATCTCTATACTCAGTATCGTTTCTTTGGTACTGGTTACTTCTAGCTGGCTTACTCCTGTATTTTCATATCCTAGGTACGAAAAGTTTAGTACATACCTTCCTATAGGCATTTCCTCTAGTTTAAATTTTCCGTCCACATCTGTTATCGCACCGCTTTTTGTGCTGTCTATGTACGCTTCTACGAGTACACCTACTAGCTGCATTTGTGTATGCTCGTCTACTATAGTGCCGCGTATGGTTTGGGTTAGGTTTTGGGCACTTAGAGTATTAGAAATAAGTATTAAAAGGACTAGGTAGATATGCTTCATTTAAAGACTAATAGAAGATATAATGCGTGAAGTAGCACCCATTTTTGCAGAAGTATAGTTTTTTGCTTTCGTCTTTAGTGCTTCAAGTTTTAGATTGTCAGAGTTTAACTCGCTAATAGTTACAATCCATTGGTTTTGGTCTACTATGGAATGAGCAAATCCTTCGGCTACAAACTCTTGTGCCTCAGGAAACTTGGAAGTAAGTGGCCCAAAGCTAAGGTGACAACCCCAGACAGCTGGTTCTAATATATTATGTAATGCTCCAGAAAACCCGCCGCCGACTAATGCAAAGTCAGCGTATTGGTAAATAGAAGATAGCATCCCCATAGTGTCTAAAATAAGAACTTGATCCTTTTCAGAAAAAGAGCCCTTGGTATACAGCTTAGGCGAAAATAGAGCTAAGCTAGAGGCAATACTTGTGCTTCTTTTAAGATCGTGTGGAGCTATGATTATGGCTAGATTTTGCAATTTTTTGGCTAACAGATTTGCTACTAGTTCTTCCTCTGGTTCCCAAGAAGAACCTACTATAAGCACTTTTCGGTCACCTATGAATTTTTTGATATCTGCAAAAGGCTTGGCTCTTTTGGTAATATCACTTACTCTGTCAAAGCGTGTGTCGCCTAAAAATTCAGCTCCTACTCTCCATTTGTCTAGTAGTGTTTCGCTTGCCCTATCAGACGTGTAAATGCCTTCAAATTTGCGAAGCAGATGTAAATATGATTTACCGTACCACTTAAAAAAGAAGTGATTTGCTCTAAATCTACCATTCACTAGATAAAACTGAGTTCCTCTTTTTTGTCCTTCGTAGATAAAAGTATACCAGAAATCATAGCGAATGGAAATTGCTTTTTGTGGAGCATAGTCTTTGTAAAACTCTTTTACATTACCTAAGGTGTCAAGCGGCAGATACATAAGTCTCTCAGCATATTGTCCTTGTATAGCTTGCGTGTAACCGCTTGGGCTAAAGAGGGTGATTATAATTTCCTCTATAGCGTGCTTTTCTAAGAGACGCTCAATTAGCGGTACGGCCATCTCGTACTCGCCTAGTGAAGCTGCGTGTATCCAGTATTTTACTTGGCCCGTTTTCGGTTTTTGTCCTTCTTTTCTTAGCGTATTAAAATGCCTAAGCTTAGGTATGAATGGATACAATCCATTAACCAAAACAGAAAGACAAAAAGTGGCTAGTATATAAACGGCTCTAAACACGCTTGCTTAGTCAATAAAGAATTTCTCTGTTTTGGCACTTTTAGTATAAACGGGTACTATGATAGAAGCTTTTAAGGCCACACTCATATCTAATCGTTTATCTAGTCCTGATGTATTGGTATTAAAATCCCATGTTCGCCTACCTTGGGTAAAACCTTGATTAAAAGCAACTCCAAGTCTAAAATGATATCTGTTTTTTTCTACCAAATATTGATAGCCAATGTATTGCGAGGTTACTAGACCGTATGTTAGTTTGTCGTATCCGTATTCGTATTCTTCATTTACCTGAGGTATGGTGACTTGAGAAGATAAAATGTCAATTCTATGCTGCATAAATCCGCTACCTACTTGTATTAGTAAACCAGAATTTGGCTCATCCGTTGGCAAATTGATTAAGTATCCTAAATTGAAAGTGGCCAAGTTGCCTTTCATATTTAATCTAATAATAGAGAAATCTCCATTTTGATCTATGACCTGACCAGAAGTACTAGTAATGGAACTAAAAGGACTTGTGTTTTTAACATTATTGCCAAAAAGCCATTCGTAGTTTACTCCGATAGAAAAATTGTTTTTGAATTTGTAATCTACTCCTAGTCCTAATGCTGAAAAAGCATTAAATCTATCTTTCAAATCAGCTCCGGGAGTGTGATAAGCATATTGCGGAGTAAATAAGAATCCTTGATTTGTTTTTATCTCTGACTGTGCTAAAGATGACATTGAAATTAAAAACGATAAGATTACTGTGATTCTATACATTCTGTTGCAAAGAAAGAGGAATAATAGAGAATTTTAAAGCTAATTTGACAACAGACGTCTATCACTTGGGTAAAAAACCCAAAGAGAAACAAATCATTGAATATCTTTGCCTGCCAAACAGCCAATAAAACATGAAAATAGCAGTAGTAGGTACAGGATATGTGGGACTTGTAACAGGCACTTGCCTGGCAGAAGTAGGAACAAATGTTACTTGTATAGACATTGACAAAAAAAAGATAGAAGGTCTAAAAAATGGGGTAATGCCTATATATGAGCCTGGGCTAGAGCCTATGGTTACACGTAACTATAAGAAAGGTAAACTTCACTTTAGCACAGATATAACAAGTGCTATAAAAGATGCAGATGTAGCTTTTATAGCTGTAGGTACTCCTCCCGGGGAAGATGGCAGTGCAGACTTGCAGTATGTACTCAAGGTAGCTTCTCAGATAGGAGCGAATATGAATAGTTACGGCGTAGTAGTGACCAAAAGTACTGTACCTGTAGGTACAGCAGAAAAGGTAAGAGCTGCCGTGCAGGAACAGCTTGATGCTCGAGGAGTAGATATAGACTTTGATATATCTAGTAATCCAGAATTTTTGAAAGAAGGTGCAGCTATTGACGATTTTATGAAGCCTGATAGAATAGTAGTGGGTGTAGATACTGCCAAGGCAGAGGAGACCATGGGTAAGTTATATAAGCCGTTTATTATGAATGGGCATCCTCTTATTTTTATGGACATACCATCTGCAGAAATGACTAAATATGCCGCCAATTCTATGCTGGCTACACGTATCAGTTTTATGAATGACATCGCTAATCTGTGTGAGATAATGGGTGCAGATGTAAATGCTGTGAGAAAAGGAATAGGTAGTGATCCTAGAATTGGTTCACGTTTTATATATGCAGGTATAGGCTATGGCGGCAGTTGTTTTCCTAAAGATGTGAAAGCATTGATAGAAACGGGGAAACAAAACAACTATAGAATGAGAATTCTAGAAGCGGTAGAAGATGTAAATGAATCACAAAAATCTGTTTTGTTTAATAAGCTTACGAGTTCACTAGGAACAGACCTAAGCGGCAAAACATTTGCTATGTGGGGTCTTTCTTTTAAACCAAATACGGATGATATGCGTGAGGCACCATCGTTGGTTTTAATAGACAAAATAAACGCTGCGGGTGGCAAGGTAGTAGCATACGATCCAGTAGCTATGCCAGAGACTAAGCATATGATAGGAGATATAATCACCTACGTAGACGAGCCTTATCAAGCTTTGGATGGAGCAGATGCTCTATTGCTAGTTACAGAATGGTCAGAGTTTAAACTGTTAGACTTTGATGAAGTTACCAAGAGACTTAAGAATAAATTAATATTTGATGGTAGAAACATCTACGATAGAAAAGAAATGGCTGAAATGGGATATGAGTATTACTCTATAGGATCAAAATAATATGAAAAGAGTTTTAATAACAGGAGGTGCTGGATTTTTAGGTTCGCACTTATGCGATAGATTTATAAAAGAAGGTTGCCATGTGATAGCAATGGATAATCTCATTACGGGTTCTATGAGTAACATAGAACACCTAATGCCCCTTAAAAATTTCGAGTTTTATCATCACGATGTTTCTAAGTATATCCATATACCAGGAGAGCTAGACTATATTCTCCATTTTGCATCACCAGCTAGTCCTATAGATTATTTGAAAATCCCTATCCCTACGCTTAAGGTAGGCAGTTTAGGAACGCATAATTGTTTGGGCCTAGCCTTGGCCAAAGGAGCCAGAATGATAATAGCATCTACTAGTGAGGTGTATGGTGACCCAATGGTACATCCACAAACAGAAGATTATTGGGGCAATGTAAATCCAGTAGGTCCTCGTGGTGTATATGATGAAGCTAAGCGTTTTCAAGAAGCTATGACCATGGCGTACCACACCTTTCATGGCGTAGAGACTAGAATAGTTAGAATATTTAATACCTACGGACCGCGAATGCGATTGAATGACGGTAGAGCACTACCTGCATTTATTGGTCAGGCACTTAGAGGTGAAGATATTACTATTTTTGGAGATGGTAGCCAGACACGCAGTTTCTGCTATGTAGATGACTTGGTAGAGGGTATCTATAGATTGTTACTTAGTGACCACGAGCAACCAGTTAATATTGGAAATCCAGACGAGATAAGTATTCTGGACTTTGCCCAAGAGATAATAGACCTTACCGGTACAGACCAAAAAGTAGTATTCCTAGACTTGCCAAAAGATGATCCTAAGCAGCGAAAGCCAGATATTACAAAAGCCAAAGAAATACTAGGGTGGGAACCTACCGTTAATAGATCTGAAGGTTTAAAAATAACCTATGAGTACTTTAAGAATCTACCAGAAGGGGATTTGTATAAGTATGCACATCCTAGAGAATTTTAAGCAATGAGTTATTTTGCACATGAATCTGCCTTCGTAGATGAGGGCTGTACTATAGGAGAAGGGACTAAGATATGGCATTTTAGTCATGTGATGACGAAGTGTATTCTAGGTGAAAAATGTAATGTTGGCCAAAACGTAGTAATAAGTCCTGAGGTCGTCTTGGGCAATAACGTAAAAGTGCAGAATAACGTAAGCATATATACAGGTGTAACTTGTGAGGATGATGTTTTTCTAGGACCAAGTATGGTTTTTACCAATATTATAAATCCGCGAAGTGCGATAATACGTCGTGATGAGTACCTGAAAACTACGGTAAAAAAAGGAGCCACTATAGGTGCTAATGCAACAATTGTATGTGGCAATGACTTAGGAGAATACTGTTTTATAGGAGCAGGAACCGTAATAACTAAGGAGGTTCTTCCCTATGCTCTAATGGCAGGAAACCCGGGCAAACAGATAGGTTGGATGAGTAAATATGGCCATAAATTAGATTTTGATAGTACGGGTTTTGCCACCTGTACAGAAGGCGGAGAGAAGTATCAAATTGTGGATGGCAGAGTATCGTTTTTAGGGTAACTGAAAATATATATAAAAAGAATTTGTAATGTTTGATGTGAGGTTATATTTGCACTCCTTAAAAAGGAAATCAAAAAACGTTTTGATTTAATTAAATATTGGTCCGGTAGTTCAGTTGGTTAGAATACCTGCCTGTCACGCAGGGGGTCGCGGGTTCGAGTCCCGTCCGGACCGCAATAATCGTTTTT
>Ga0209713_10000245_pt1 | contig 30299 bp, 45 predicted proteins | sample ArcOceMetagenome_3_FD_187444 | JGI IMG/M metagenome (GOLD analysis project Ga0209713, IMG submission 187444) | Marine eukaryotic phytoplankton communities from Arctic Ocean - Arctic Ocean- Svalbard ARC20M Metagenome (SPAdes) (version 2) | ecosystem: Environmental > Aquatic > Marine > Oceanic...
AGATGAAATGCCTTTATGCTTAGAATGTTTATTAAAAGACTGGTAAAATACAAACTAAATACGATAACTAACGGATAATATTAATATGAATAACATATACGACAAGAAATTTGAAATATATCTAATAAAAAAAGGTTACGACCTTGATTGTATTAGCTTACAAGAATGCTTAAAAGAAATAAAAATATGGAAAAAGAATACAGAAAACGTATAAGTTACTTATCTACAAGAAGTAGATTTTGCTTAACTAGTAGAATACAACTTATACAATTAAAAAACGAATTAAAAACATTATTATGCAAATAGAAATAGATACAATAGACTTACAAAACACACTAGAGCAATTATATGATCGCAAACTAAAGCTAGTTGCGTACGCGACTGCAGACGATATAGACACATTAGTGTTAGAAGGACACGAGGAAGATCTATTCACTTTCTACTATGAATGCTTCAATCCATTTAATGAATGGACTAATACGGACGTAGTAAGATCAGAGTTTCACGCTCATGTGATTACAAAGTAAATACGAACCAAACTGGATAATATAATAAACAATAACAATATGAATTACAAAGAAGAAAACTGGTATAATGATATCGTAGACAGATTAAAAGATCATGAAAATATGGATCAAGATGAATTTTATGATGCACTATATCAAGAAATAGACAACATGGTTATATATAACTCTGAATCTCAACGAATCGTAGACGATTTAAACTATGATGTCTTTCAAGAGCATGATGTATATGGCAGAGCAGATAATATTGGCGAAGCAGCGTACGCAGCATTGTCTGATCTTTTTGAAGAAGGAGATTTTACCTACGAAGATTACAGTAACAAACCAATAACACAATAATATGACAATAGAAGACAAAATAACTTTAACACAAGAACTAATTCATCTGTTTTTAGCAGGTGAAATAAGCGAAGATCAGTTTAACAATACAATACTAAAACTAGGATAAATGAATGATAACGAAGTTTGGATTACAGGCTCAATAATAAAAAATAATATGAAAGCAATATATAATGGTGTAGACGTAACTAGTCTAATACTACAAGAAATGGAAGGTAAAATGTCTCGAACCGCAGTAGAAAGAGAGATAAAGAAAATTAAGAACACTGAAGGATTTTATAAAAGCGCAGAAAATTAAAAACATTGAGAAAACTAATATTTAGAATGATACTAAATAAAGAAATATCATTAAAAGCAGGTAATAAAATACTTGACAAATTACAAAGTAAATACGAACACAGACGGATAATATAGTAAAGAAAACAATATGACAACATTAGAAAAATTTCAAGAAGAAGCAAACATTAAATTCATTCAAACGCCTTCGCTTGCAGATGTAGAAATAGGTGAACTAAATACAGCTGACGGCTACGAGTTGTTTTATATAACGCAAGACGTTCAAAATCTAAACTATGAAAATGAAGTTTTCTACTACAAGCCTAATTTTGATTCTATTATGAGTGAAATACGAATTACCATGCACCCACAAGATCCCGTAAACGTTTGCGTGTATGATATTGAAGACTGGTTTGACGAATACGATATGCTAAACTACCTTGAAAGCGAAATGGATGAAGAATCATTTGAAGCATTTACTAATGAAGAGGAATAGAGATATAATAGCACAGTATAATATACAGCTAGAACAGCAACATCAACAATATTTACAGCAACAACAGTACGAACTTTTAAACAATTAGAATATGACAATGACAGAGCTTAAAAAATATATAGCAGAACAAAAAAGAATTAAAGTAATTCAATGGAATAAAGAGCGTCAAGGCAATCACTGTCAAGGCTTTACACAAAAAGAGTTTGAACAGTCTATGGAAGTTGATAGAATAAAATCTAGAACGCGTAGAACTCATTCAAAGGGGAATTTATGGGTATTCAATAACACTAAGAACAGAGAACTATTTACAAAGTAAATACGACTGTTACTGGATAATATAAGTGATATGAAAACAAAGTCCCCAAAACTTAGCAAAGAAGCTCTTATGAAAATATGGCAAGCAACAAGACCTAATGTCTATAAAAATAAAAAGAAATACTCAAGAAAAAATAATGAAATACACAATTAAATACCCGCTTACGATAGTTACTCCAGAAGATAATGAAATGTGCAAGTATTCAATGTGGATCCCATGTAAATGTAAAAAATGTAAATATGAATAAACTTAAGAAAGTAAACAAAACAAGAATTAAACTAAACGGCAAAAGCTACAAGGGCTATATGCTAGGCGATTTACCTCCAACATTCGCTTATATGTCATGTGAAGATATTAATGAGCATGGCGAGGTAATTAAAACTCCAGGCGTCAAGTCTTGGTTTAATTATAAAGGATTAACTTATATAGGATAATTATGACAGACGCAGAAATTAAAGACAGAACAGCAAACAAATGCTTTGCTAAGATTAACGTACTAGAAAACAGTTTAGAATATTTAGCAATACAAAAACCTTACTTTGCTTATACTCAAGAAATGATAGACTCACAAATCTCTTTTAAACGCAGAGAGTTAACAATATGGAATCACTTAGCGTTACTAAACGAAACAACTACATAATATGGCAGGTAATAAATATAGTCCGCCTCCTAGACCACATAAACCTAGCTTATATGTTCTACAGTACGGAAATGCACAAGGTGCACAAGAGACTATCCAAGGCACTGCTAGACAAGTGATACTACACATTTTAAACCAACAAACTATAACATAATGGCAACACGAGCATTAATAAGAGTAATACCAAGACAAGAAGGTTTGGCTTATGACCAAGCACATAACCACATAGATAAAGCTTTCTTTAATATATATAAGCATTGGGATGGATATCCTGCAGCATTAGGCATAGACCTTGCTGAAATATGTAATAACATTACAGGTAAAAACGTAAGTGAGTTTGCAATTGACTTTGTAAGCGCATTAGAAGAAGCTGACAGAATTGAACTTATGGCTATCTCTGAGGTCGATATGGGACAAGATTATATCTATACTATCTTTCCTAAAAACGACACAACTGAGGTCTTTATATCGATCTATGATGTATGGCAAAATAAAGTGGTTTTCGTAGGCCAACCTGATAAACTTATTGAAAAGTATTGCTCAGTTCCTACTAAAAGAAAATCTGACCCGGAAGAAAAGCCAATGACAGGACAAGAGTTTTTACAGTTGTTAGCAGATCGTAATGCAGAATAATTACAAACTAAATACGAACACAATAGGATAATATATATGACAGACAAACAAATGGATGATTTAGCTGTAAGAGTAGCAACTAAAGTTGTAAAAGCTATATTCAACGTATCATCAGAAGTCCATCTAGTCTTTGAAAATCAAGACAGTCAATCAGACTTTATAATAGAAAGTAAAGATGATCTTGACAAACAAACGCTAGACTTAGAACTTATAAGATTACAAAGCTTATTAGATAGATACGTGCAAGAAGAAAATTACGAAAAAGCTAAGATAATAAAAAGAAAAATAGAAATAATTAAAAACAAATATGATAAACTCGATTAAACAAGGTAAATTCGCAATGCTTGCATTCGCACAACAAAAAAAAGCTATCAACTGGAATCAAACTATGTTCCTACAGCCTAAGCTTGACGGTGTACGTTGCATCTTTACAAAGCAAGGCGCGTTCAGTCGCAGCGGTAAAAAGTTCAAAAACGTTCAGCATCTACGTCGCCAACTAAAACCTTTCTTCGCAACAAACCCAACTGTTATACTCGACGGCGAGCTTTACAATCACGACTTCAAAGATAACTTCAACAAGATTATATCTCTTGTACGTACTCAGCACGCAACCAAAGATCAAACTCTTATTCAGTTTCACTGCTACGATTATATTCAAACAACTAACAATCATTCGTTTGACTTCCGTAACAGATGTATACGTCTAATGGTTTTAGGTTATAACTTACCTCAAGTACGCTCAGTAGCAACTACTCTAACACCTAACAAAGGCTTAGCTACTATCTTTAACAATCAAAACCTAAAAGCCGGTTACGAAGGCTCTATACTACGCACAAACTTACCTTATGAAAACAAACGATCAAACAATCTACTCAAGTTCAAAGCTTTCCAAGACACAGAAGCAACAATCACTGGCTTTGTTGAAGGAAAAGGTAAACGTAGTGGTACAATTGGGAAGTTTCTTGCTGTTGACAGTAACGGTATTTCTTTTGGCATGCCTGTTATGGAAACTTATGATATCATGCGAACCATGCTTACCAATGCCGACTCATATATTGGCAAGGTAGCAACGTTTACGTTCTTTCAAAAAACTCCAGCAGGTTCTTACCGTCATCCACTCTTTAAAGCTATACGTAACTATGAATGATTCTATGCTATGTAAGGCTTGCAAGATAACTAAACATATAGATGATATGTGCAACTACACCTATCAAATATGTCAAGTATGTTATGACAAAGCTGATGAAGAATATCCTGATCTTGATCATTGGGATTTATATGATTTAACTAAATAAAGATAAAAAACAATGAAAAACAAAGAACAATTAGAATCTGCAGGCCTTGCAATAATATATAATAATAAGCTATTGCTAGGACATCAACGAGGTAGAAAGCTAAACGAAGGGTATGGAATACCAAAAGGTTTAATAGACAAAGGAGAATCAATACTACAAGCTGCGATTCGAGAAACTAAAGAAGAATTTGGCATAACTATCCCGCAAGAATTAATTGATACGTCTGAATTCTTTACGTTTAAAGTTGACACTCATAAATACAATAAAACTGTTTATTGTCATAAAGTTATGATTGATAGTTTAAATCAAATTGGTTTAGAAAAAGAATATATTCCGGTTTCTAACTTGCAACTTGACGAAGTAGATGATGCTTACTTCATGGATAAAAATGAAGCGTCTAACAAAATAACTAAAAGCCAAAGGGAATTATGCAATCATTTGATAAAAAATCTTTAGTAGATGAAGCATGGAGCTGTTATTATTGTGGCTCCTTGAACGCAGAATATAGAACCAATTGTGGTAAATGTAATAAAACAAAACGAAATGAGCATAAAATTATATAAACACTTAACAGAAACAAACGAAATAGTTAAATCCACTATAAAAACTTTCAGAAAAAATGACAATAAATCTAGGAAACCTAAAAATTTGGTGCACAAGAAGACGAGATCATAAAACTTTTTTATGGAGAAGTATATATGAATTAAGACAAGAGATAATTGATGAAATATTAATTTCAACAAGAAATGACACGCATTTAGACGAGCCTGAACTTAGGCGTAAAGCAATTTTAATTCGCAAATATAGCCGCAGACTTAAAAACATGTCATATTAATATGACAATAGGCTATTAACTACTAAGAGTAACAGGCTAATGTCACACAGAAAAATAGAACATTTAAACGATAACCGTATCATATATAGGAGACTTCCTGTGTTAGATAAACCTAGTCATTCGTTTGACTGGGGATATTATTTCGAAGATGGTACGTATGAGTTTTATGATTTATTTAGAAGTAAAGCATTAATTAATACGTATAAATCTTTACGTTGGCACTTACGAGTTATATGGTTTTTAAATCCTAATCTAACTGAAAATAAATTCAAGAAGCTATGCATATTTATTTCAAACAAAGACAATGGATTTACTACATTCACCATAAAACCCAATAAGTTAACTAATATAATACGAGATATAAACCAGAGTGATCTTGAAGAACCTCCAAATAATAAACTAAGGAAGATTATATTCAAAGATTACACAGGACTAAGCACTGATGAAAAACTAAAAATAGTAGGTAAGTTAATTGGTAGAAAAACAAGCGTAACGATAGAGGACATCTACGAGGCTATGCTAGCTATAAATGACGAAGGACATGCTATAACAATTAAAGGTTTATCTAAGGCGCTTAATTGCTCAACTAGAACAATACATAGAAAAATGAATAAAGAACTTAAACATGAAAAATTAATTCTCAATGAAAAAATATAATATTAAGAACTACATAAGATATAAAGAGGATGTCAAAGCTTCGCAACCTGACCTCAAAGATCTTACTGGCTACGAAAGAAATGAACTTATAACTAAGTTTTTACCTCTTGTAGAAAACATAGCTCGTAAATTCTCAACCAGTCAACAAGCTTCAGGCGTTATGACAATAACCGATCTTATTCAAGAGGGATCAGTTGGTCTTATAAAGTCAGTTGACAAGCTAGACTATCTAACATTAGAAAGCTCTGAAGATCAAGAAAAAACATTAAAATCTTTCTTTTCTAAGCGCATTAAAGGTTCTATACGTAGAGCTGTAGACATAAACAGAGGCGATATACGTATACCAGAACATAAGATGAACGAAATACGTAAGAATCCTAACGATGAGAAGATGGTTAGCATGTTCTTTAATAGTATATTTCTAAGTATTGACGCTAGTCCTTATGAAGACGACGAAGATATGACGTATCAAGTGCCTGATAAATCAGAGCCGTACAATATAGCTTTATTAAATTCTTATTTAAAAAGTTTAATGTTAAAGCATTTAACTAAAAACGAATACGAAGTACTAAGATTATCTTACGGATTAGACTGTGATAAGCATTCTGCTAAAGAAATAGCTGCTAAATTAAACATAAAAGGCGCTAGTGATTACGTAAGAGTTTCAGAGCTAAAGAAGCAAGCTGTACAAAGTTTAATTAAAAATGTAGACCCTGCGCAAGTGATTGACTATCTGTAAGTTAAATATTAATATAAATGTAAAACCAGTTTTATATATGTGATTATATATATAAGACCAAACACCACAATTCAATGACAATAAACGAAAAGCTCTCAACTATTCAGACAAAGTTTAAATCGAAAAAAAGTAGATTTAACTCATTCGGCAAGTACAACTTCAGATCTGCCGAAGACATTTTAGAAGCAACAAAACCCTATTTATTAGAACTAGGAGTATCAGTTACGATTAACGAAACATTAATCAATAACCAACCAATGCCTATACTAGAAAGTAAAGCTACAATTTCAGATGGTGAAAACCACGTTTCAGCTACAGCTCTAGTTGGCGTTGACTTACTACAAAAAGGTATGCAGACACCTCAGCAATTTGGCTCTGCGTCTTCTTATGGTAAGAAATATTCTTTAGGTAATTTGTTTCTAATTGATGACACCCAAGATAGTGATGCTAGTAATGACCACTCAAAAACACCAATGAATGCTACGCAAATAGCTAAGGCAAAAGATTTCATTAAGTCAGGCGGTAAACTAGAAGCTATCAAAGCTAAGTATGTTCTAACCAAGGAGGTAGAACAAGAATTAACAACACTATAAATGGACACTAAAGCAGTTTTAAAAAAGTTAGAAGAAGATGAGCATTACTACGGTAAGTTTGGAAAGCAATATCTAAGCAACTCAGATATATCTACTTTATTAAAAAATCCTTTAGCGCTGCATACTCCTCAAAAGACTATACCAGCGTTCTTAGTTGGCGGTTATTTTCATACCGCTATACTAGAACCTAATAAACTTAAGAATTTTAAGATTGTACAGTCAACTACAAGGAATACTAAAGCGTATAAAGAGATCTCTAATGGAGAATTATGTTTACTACAACAAGAAGTAGATCAAATTGAGTTAATGGTTGACAAAATGATGTCTAACACCGTATGCAAAGATCTAATTACTAGTGGAGAAGTAGAATATGAAATTCCAGGCATTAAAGAGATTGAGGGTAAAATGTGGAAAGGTAAAGCTGATATAGTTAATCACAGTGAAAGATTAGTTATAGACTTAAAAACTACAAACGATATAGAGAAATTCAGATACTCTGCATCTAAGTACAATTACGACAGTCAAGCTTTTATCTACAATCAGTTATTTGGCTATGATATGTTATTTATGGTCATAGACAAAAACACCCATCAAATAAAAATATGCGAATGTTCAAGCTCATTTTACGAAAAAGGTCAACGTAAAGTGCAAGAAGCAGTAGCTCAGTATGAGTTATTCTTTGACAGTAAAGATTTTGACCCAAACCAATATTTTAAATCCGAAACACTTTAATTATGCCAAGAACCAGAAAAAAAGTATGTTCTGTAACAGGAATCAAAACCAATGAAACCAACTTTTACACAAATCAAAACCACGTAAAAGCAGTAGATAATCTACGTAGAAACACTGGAGCTAATAAAGACCAGTTAACAAGAATGTTTAACCAATTAAACACTTACTAAGAATGGCAAGTATTATTAAAACAAGTATTAATTTAGATCAGATTGATAAAAGTAAGATCTATGTAGGTAAGAAAGGTAAATACTTACCTGTTACTATTACATTAAACGACGAGCTTGATAACTTCGGTAACAATGGCCCTATTATTATAGAGCAAAGTAAAGAAGAGCGTGAAGCTAAAGCACCTAAAGTTTATTTAGGTAATGTTAAAGTTGTTTGGACTAATGGAAGTAATGTAGCTGTACCGCCAAGAGATGATGCTCAAGGCAACGGAGGCTTTCAAGCTGCTGGCCAACCTCAGAAGGTCGAAGATGATCTTCCGTTTTAATGGAGGATTATATAATAGCCCGTAAAAACAAAAACGGCGAAATAACATTAATAGAAGATTAAAACTATATAAATACTATGAATATAATTATTTGTGTTTTATTGACAATAGGAGCTATAGTAGCATTCTACTTTATACAGAAAAAGAATTAATGCAAACAAGTGAGATCAATGGATTCTTGATTGATGATTTCAATCAATATGGTCTAGCTGAAGGTAAACCGCAGGGGACTTGTCCTCTGTGTTCTTCTGATAGACAACCTAAGAACCAAAAAGCACAATGTGCTTCTTATGATTGGGAACGTGGTCTCGGTACTTGCCATAATTGTAACACTAGTTTTCAACTACATACCTACGAGCGCAAAGGTTCGTCTGAAAAAGTCTATATAAGACCAGACAAGCCTACAGTGCAAGAGGTAAGTACTAAAGTTGAAGACTGGTTCAGTACAAGAGGAATTACTCAGAAAACCCTCCAAGATCTTAAGATCGGCGAGGGTCCAGAGTACATGCCACAAACCGGTAAAACCGAGAACGTTATAAAGTTCAATTATTTTATTGGCGATCAACTTATCAATATTAAGTATCGCGATGGAAGAAAGAACTTTAAATTATATAAGGGCGCTGAGAAAGTCTTTTATAATATAAATAGTATAATTGGTTACGATCAATGTATTATAGTAGAAGGTGAAATGGATGTGTTAGCACTTCATGAAGCTGGTATGCCTAATTCAATATCTGTACCTAATGGAGCTACATTAAATACTAATAACTTAGATTATCTTGATAGTTGTATTGATTACTTTGAAGATAAAGAAAGAATAATATTAGCTGTTGATGCAGACGAAGCTGGTCAAGCTTTGCAACAAGAACTTATAAGAAGACTTGGTGCTGAAGTTTGTTTCTTAGCTTCATTTGACGACTGTAAAGATGCAAATGAATATTTACTTAAACATGGAAAAGAAAAACTGGCAGAGTGTATTACCGGAGCGAGACCAGTACCGCTTGAGAACGTCACAACATTTAAAGATATCGAAGGTGAAATTACGGACTTTGTTCGTAATGGTTTTAAACCAGGATTTCAAATTGGCTTACAGAATTTCGACGACATATTTTCGACTTACACTGGTCAATTCATTACTGTCACTGGTATTCCGTCTAGCGGTAAATCGGATTTTGTCGATCAAATGGTTGTTGGGTATAACCAAAACTATGGCTGGAAAACGGCGTTTGCTTCACCTGAGAATGCACCAACTTATTTGCACGCACATAAAATAATGCGTAAAGTCTGGCAAGGTATGCCAAGCGCAGCAGATATTCACAGTGATAAATGGAATCAAATTGCAGATCATGTTAATGATAATTTCTATCATATAGACATGGAACGTTATACTTTAGAATCAGTACTTCGTAAAGGTGCTGAACTTGTTAAACGTAAAGGTATTAAATGCCTAGTGATAGATCCGTTTAATAAAGTAAGAGATGTTGACTGTAAAACTGAAGATGTTAATAGATACACTATGGAATATTTAAGCAAAATAGAGATATTTGCTAAAAAATATGATGTGTTAGTGTTTATAGTTGCTCACCCTACTAAAATGTACAAAGATGGAAATGGTAAAATTGAAGAACCGACTATGTACAATATTAAAGGTGGCGGCGAATGGTACGATGCTAGCTATCATGGTATACTTGTACATCGTGACTATGAAAATAGGACAGTTAAGGCAAAAGTTCTCAAAGTCAAATTCCAAAACTTAGGTGAGAATGGTGCTGAAGCTCATTTTAAATGGGAACCAAAGTCAGGTTGCTTTATACCTCACGAACCTGTAGATATGTCTAACGAACCTATGCCCTGGGAATGAGCGTAGGATCTAAAAGAGCCAAAGAACAGGCTAAAAGAAGACTACCAGACAACTACATGCAATCAAAAGAGGAAGAGGAAGCTTATTTGTATTGTGTTAAAAACAATATTATAATAAGTCCTGTAGCTGTTAAGGACACAATAGGTTCTTGGGCTGTAGGCATAAGTCTTCCAGGCAAACACAAAACTGTTCATAATTCTCCTGAAATATGTGATAAACATAGCATAATGGAAATCATGTATAGGTATTGTATATATTATTATAACAAAAGAAATAAATGAAAATAAAATCTAATTTTAAAACTGCAAGTGAAGCGTTTGATTATTTTTATATTAAGATTAAAACTCATGGTGTTGATTTTGACAACACTAAAGCTTTATTCAATGTAGGGTTTTACATACATAATCCTAAAGATAAAAACATAAAAGCTGATTATAGAAGTTTCAACGAGGAGTACGCAGAAGCTGAATGGCAATGGTATCTTTCAGGTGATCCTAGTATAGACAAATTAGGCGACATCTACGGATCAATTCCGCCTATATGGGAAACAATGGCAGACTCAAGTAGATTAGTAAGATCTAATTATGGTTGGCAATGGGAAAGAGAGCATCAACTAGATAAAGTTGTAGCAATGTTAAAGTCTAACAAAGACACAAGACAAGCTGTAATATCTATTTATGACGGTAAAGAAATTGATACTTATGCTAAAGATACGCCTTGTACTTATGCAGTTCAGTTTACTGTGCTTAATGATAAACTTGAGATGTCAGTTCTAATGCGTTCTAACGATCTCTGGTATGGCTTTTGTAACGATCAATATTGTTTTGCATCGCTACAAGAAACTGTTGCAGAGAGACTTTCTATGAAAATAGGTAGCTACTATCACTTCGCTCATAACTTACATTTATATAACGAAAAAATAAAATAAAAAATGTACAACATTTATCATATACCTGGTAAAAAGATAGGCGTAACACGTAATCTTATTAGTAGAGTTACGGAGCAACAAGGTTATGCTCCAGACGAATATGAAGTTCTACATACTAGTGAAGATATTAATGAAATATCTTTATTGGAAATAGAACTTCAAAAGTCTTATGGCTATAGGGTCGACAGGCAATTATACAAAGATTTACACTGTAATAAATTTAATCAAATGAACGTAAACGTAACAAAACAAACAGTAACTTTCCCAATACCATTAAACAAATTAAAGGGTCATTTAATGGATAACATAGGTTTGCAATGGATAACTCCTGATGATGGTGACGTAGATTTAACTCTTAATTTAATACCGTGGATGGTTCAAAATGCAAGAACATCTATGTATAATGCTAACAGATGTTATATTTACAATAAGTCTTTAAAAGAATTTATTGAAAGCGAGTCTAAGCAACCGGCTAAAGATTCGTTAATTGAAACGGCGCCTGTAATAGGACAATTTCAATTAATAAGAGAATGGGCTGAAAACAGAGGTTTATACTCTAAAGGTGATGCTAAAACTCAGTATATTAAACTTCAAGAAGAAGCTGGCGAGTTAGCTCAAGCAATACTTAAAGATGATCAGCCAGAAGTTATAGATGCTATAGGTGATATGGTTGTAGTTTTGACTAACTTAGCTCATTTAAGAGGCGTTAGTATTGAGCACTGTATCGAGTCTGCTTACAATGTTATTAACAAAAGAAAAGGTTCAATGGTTAATGGAACTTTCGTTAAAGAAACTTTATAATGAAAATAGAAACTAAAGACGAAATAGTACAAGCTGTACTCCATAAGATGGATCAACGAAGCTTAATAGGTCAAAAAAAGTACGGTGCAACTATGATGCAAGAAATTGTAGGTCAAGAAAAAGATCTTAATAGATTCTTAATTGATGTACAAGAAGAGCTTATGGATGCATTGCTTTATATTGAAGCAGCTAAGCGATGTTTAGCTGATGAAGTTGAAGAAGCTATGTTAAATCGTATTAATGTAGAGTATGACAAAGTGTCACCTTGCTCTGCTCATGCTTTCGAAGAGGATGATGAACGTATGAATATAATAGCTCAAAACGGAAACACAGGAGAACACTATGAAAAAACCTTATAAAAGAAAAAAAGGTCCTGTTCAGTCTAAAAAAGTTACATACGATGGTATAAACTTTGCTTCAGGACTCGAACGATATATGTATATGGCTCTTAGAAAAGCCAAGATTAAAGCTAAATATGAAGGTGAAACTTTTGTTTTGTTAAATGGTTTTCATTTTGAAAACGAATGCTACGAAAGACAAGCTAATGGCAAAGGTGACTATACTAACAGAGGTAGCAAAAGAATACTACCTATAAAGTATACGCCTGATTTTATTGGCCAAGATTTTATAATAGAAACAAAAGGTAGAGCTAATGAATCTTTTCCAATGCGATGGAAATTATTCAAACAATTGGTCACCAATCAATTTCCTAGTTATACATTATATAAACCTCAAAACCAAAAAGAATGCGATATAACGGTAGAGTTAATCCTCGAGAAGCTAAGAGCGTAGCTAGGCAAAAGTATTCTGAAAGACAAGTTGATCGATGGATTAAATGGACTATGGAAAATAAAGGTTATATGCTTTATAAAGACCTTGTAGAAAAACAAAATGAATTTAATATAGTCTGTTATGAGTAGAAATTGGGAAATTACAATGGGGTTTTACCCTGGAATATTAATAGGTATTAGAACTTACGAGGAAAAAGAATTTAATGAACACGTGCTGTATCTGCCTTTTTGTGTAGATATAGCTTTAAAAATTGATAAATAATGGGATTATTTGATGAAAGAATAGCCTACAAACCTTTTGAGTACCCAGAGTACTACACAGAAGGTTGGTTAAAACAGGCTCAAGCCTTTTGGTTACATACTGAGATACCAATGTCAGGTGATCTTAAAGACTGGAATGAAAAACTAACTAAAGAAGAGAAAAACTTAGTAGGTAATATACTATTAGGTTTTGCTCAAACTGAATGTGCAGTGTCTGATTACTGGACACAAAATGTAGTTAACTGGTTTCCAAAGCATGAAATACAACAAATGGCAATGATGTTTGGTTCGCAAGAAACAATACACGCAGTAGCATATAGTTATTTAAATGAAACGTTAGGATTAGAAGACTATGAAGCATTTTTACACGAACCCACCACGGCGGAACGCTTCGATAACCTTGTTAGTTACACTGGTTCTGACCCTCGTGGGATTGGCAAGTCTATCGCTATTTTTTCTGCATTTGCAGAAGGCGTATCTCTCTATTCCGCTTTTGCTGTGCTATATAGTTTTCAGCTTCGTAATTTGCTTAAAGGCATTGGCCAACAGATGAAATGGTCCGTAAGAGATGAGTCTTTACATAGTAAAATGGGATGTAGATTATTTAGACACATGTGCGAAGAAGATGAATATCTTTTAAACGAATGCAGAGAAGATGTTGTAACAGCAGCAACAACAATGTTAGTAGCTGAAGAAGCATATATTGACAAAATGTTTGAAATGGGCGATATAGAAGGCATCAAAGCTTATGACTTAAAACAATTTATTAGAAAAAGATTAAATGAAAAACTTACAGAACTCGGTTACTTCGACCTCGGGCAGTACTTTGCATACGACGAGTCAGGATCAAATAACCTCAACTGGTTTTACCACCTTACAGGCGGGCATACTCATACTGATTTTTTCGCTGTTCGTCCTACTGATTACTCGAAAGCAGGTGAAGGAGAAGATTTTGAAGATATTTGGTAATGGATAAAAACTTTTTTAAAAAACTAGTAAAAGATAGAAGACTGACGGTCAACGAAAGGCTGTCAGGTCGACTAGGATACATGGGCACAGCGTTCATAATGATTGGACCTTATATATTAAACTATGGCAACATAGGAGCTATAAGTTATATAATTGGAGGTATATTGTGTGTTCCACAGGTTATAGTGGCTAAGCAATGGAATCTAGTTGCAGTTAACATAAACGTAATAATAGGATATCTAATTTATTTAATAAGTAATTCATGAGTATACAGATTGAAGAATACGTAAGACAAACTTACAAGCAAAGGTTTAAAGATAAACCTGTTTTAGTAACAGAAAAAGATAACTGTTATATGATTACACATCACGAAGATGCTAGTCCAATTATATTAAGTAAAACTCAATGGAAAACATATTAAAATGAAAGAAAGTATATTAATTGAAATGCGTAACAAGGTTGATGCATTAACGAGAGTAATACAGCAAATTATTTACGATATAAATGAAACTAAAGATTTGTCTAGAGGAACTTTAGAGGTTTTAAAAAAGCTTCCAGGTTATAAAAAAGCTGTTGACGAGCTTAAAACAGAAATAGAAAAAGTACAAGAGATTAAAAAAACAGCAGAAGTTAAACAAGAGAAAAAACTAGATTTAAATGTGGAATAATGAGTGGATCAAAGGACAAGATTACCCAGAGTGGGGAGAAACAGAAGTATACAAGAAGACTATATCCGGGGGATATTTACTTAACGGAGAAACCCCGAGAGATGCCTACAACAGAGTCTGCTCAACGGTGGCTAGACGATTGGATCGACCAGAACTTGCAGAAACGTTCTTCAAGTACATTTGGAAAGGATGGCTTTGCCTTGCTAGCCCTGTTCTTTCTAATACCGGCACTGATAGGGGCTTACCGATTAGCTGCTTTGGTATCGACGTTGCAGATAGCATAAATGATATAGGTCAAAAGAATTTAGAAATGATGCTACTCGCTAAGCATGGCGGCGGAGTTGGTATTGGTATTAATCAAATAAGACCTGCTGGAGCTAAAATAAAAGGTAATGGAACATCTGATGGAGTGGTGCCGTTTTGCAAAATCTACGATTCAACAATACTCGCCACTAATCAAGGATCTGTCCGCCGCGGAGCTGCATCAGTTAATATCAATATTGATCACCCCGACTTTGAAGAGTGGTTGGAGATTAGAGAACCTAAAGGAGACGTCAATAGACAATCACTCAATCTACACCAGTGCGCTGTGGTCGGTGACAAGTTTATGCGAAGACTTGAGCAAGGAAATCAAGAAGCTAGACGTAAATGGGGAAGATTACTTCAAAAACGTAAAGCAACTGGAGAACCTTATATACTCTTTAAAGGAAATACAAATAAAAATAACCCAGAAGCATACAAGCAAAATGGATTAAAAGTTCACATGACTAATATATGTAGCGAAATAACTCTACATACTGATGAAAGTCATAGCTTTGTCTGTTGCTTGTCTAGTTTAAACCTAGCTAAATACGATGAGTGGAAAGATACTAATATTATTTATGACGCTATCTGGTTTCTTGATGGCGTACTTGAAGAATTTATCCAAAGAGCCAAAGGAAAAATTGGGTTTGAAAACTCTGTCAGATCTGCAGAAAAAGGTAGAGCGCTTGGACTCGGAGCTCTTGGTTGGCATACTTATTTGCAAGAGAAAGGATTACCGTTTGAAGGTTTATTATCTCAGTTTGAAACTAGAAAGATTTTTAGTCAAATTAAAATTGAAAGTGAAAGAGCTTCAATGGATCTTGCTGAGGTTTTTGGTGAACCACTTTGGTGTGTCGGTACTGGTATGCGCAATACCCACCTTAGGGCTATTGCTCCAACAGTATCAAACTCAAAACTATCTGGCAATGTTAGCCCTGGTATTGAACCTTGGGCTGCTAATGTCTTTACTGAGCAATCGGCAAAAGGAACATTCATAAGAAAAAACCCAACACTTGAATCTGTTTTAAGTGACTGTGGTTTAAATAATGAAGAAACTTGGGCTAAGATATTAGAAGATGGAGGCTCTGTACAAGGAATTAAAAAGTTAGATGATATACTTATGGGTGATCATGATATACCTGCTAAAGATGTTTTTAAAACCTTTAAAGAGATTAATCAATTAGAATTAGTAAATCAAGCTGGCCTTAGACAACAGTATGTTGATCAGTCAGTTAGTCTTAACCTTGCATTTCCTTCAGAAGCAACACCTAAGTGGATTAATCAAGTTCACATGGATGCTTGGAAAAAAGGCGTTAAAACCTTATATTATGTCAGAACCGAAAGCGTCTTACGTGGTGATATTGCTGCAAGTGCTATGGATCCTTCTTGTGTATCTTGTGACGGTTAATTATTAAAATCAAAAAAAGGGCTCTCGTTATGAGAGCCCTTCTTGGTTACAGGAATTTTGGGTATGGTGCCCATTTTTATCTATTCCTATTCTTTACAAGTGCAATTGCCATCGCAGTCACAAGTTTCGTTGTATTTTTTAAACATTAGAAAATACATTAATGAGTTCCATTTACTTTTTAAATATTTCATATTTATTTTTTTACACAGTTATTAACCATTTTTATTTTTCCGCTTTTAGTTTTCTTTCCGCTAGGAGATTTCTTTTTTCCTTTAGCAACATAGCCTTTCCAGCAGCTATCGCCTTTCATTTTCTTCAGTAAGGGGTGATTTCATAATTCTAATTTTAATAAGTCCACATTGTCATTCTAGGTGCTCCAGGGTAACCTATACCTAAATGCACAAAGTTTTTCTTTCTTGATACTCCTATTCTTAAAAAGCCAACTTTTAAAGCTGCCTTTACTAATCTTAAAGTTGCTTCTCCTCCAACACACTTTATATCTACTGCTGCTCCATGAGCGTGTTCACCTGGTTCTGCTTTAGCAGCTTCTATAGGATGCTCTGGAGATCTGTAAGACGATGTTAGTATAATAGGGAATCCATACTCAGATCTTAGAGCGTCTAACATCCCTAATAGCTTAGAATCCATTTTATCCATGTTGCCTTTAAAATCATTTTTGTCTGAAAAATATTTTAACTTCATTTAGCTTTTTTTCTTTCAATTAAATTATCAATAAAACTTGCTCCAAGAATACTAACTTTATCTATCATGTTTTCTTGTAAAGTAATAACCATATTCTCTAACTCATCTTTTTGTCTAATTAAATGATCGTTAGCAGTTTCAAGTGATTCTACTTTTTTAGTTAAATTAGCAACTTCATCTGGATTTCGGCCTATTATAGTATATATTACAACTGATAGACTACCTACCACCATTCCTGTCACTGTCACAAAAATGTCTTTGTTAACTGGAGGAATTTCGTTGAAACTTAAAAATAAAAGTAAAAATATAATTAGAATAAAAATACCGGCAGCACCGGAGTAATGTCTTAAATCATTTTTTGCTTTCTCTGTCATTTAGTTTCTTTTTTTGGTTCGTGATTTACTTCTAGTTCTTTTACTTCTTGTTCTTCTTGTTGATCTGCTAGTAGGACTTTTAGATTTTTCTTTTTCAATGCCAAGTTCCCATGCTGACCATCCTAATACTAGCGCTATTCTTTTATAAAATTCAACCTCACCATCCCCAGCGTCAACTACATTAGTTACTTTTTTAACAGCTCTGTCAAGTGGTATATTTGTTACAGCTGATATTACATTAGCACTTGCTAAGTAAGCTGGATTATCTATTGCCCAACCTTTTGTTCTCATTTCTTCTTGATTCCAAGAGAATGATCTACCGGCAGACTGTAATTTACCTATTTTAGAAGACACAGGCGGAGATATTTGTAACACTCCTTTAACTACTGCATCTTGATATTTAGGTGCTTTTTTATCTGCTTCTTTAGCTAATCTTATAGCTGTATTTTTTACAACAGAAGCAACAGCTCCATAAACACCGGTACCTCTAAGTATACTATCAGACATTGAGTTTGCAATATCAAAATACTTTTCGTTACGTTTTTTCTCTTCATCTTCTTCATCACCAAATCCAATAGCAAACAAAGCTTGCTGTAAAGTAGCAAATAAAAGGTTTTGAGCAACTCCGTAGTATATGATCTTAGATATGTTTGTCTTAGCGTCCCCTCGACCATTCTTAAGGTCACTAGCAGCTTTTTTAATCAGTCGTGCATATTGTGCTGGCGTGTTAGCAAAAGCTAATACTATACGTCCTAATGGACCAGCTTGTTGTTGACTAATTTTATCAGGTCTACTTGATTGTTGCGATTCTTCTGCAATTTCTCTAAAGTCTCTAAAAGCTGATTCTTCTGCTTCCGCTTGAGATAATCCTTCTTTCATTAAAGCTTTAATTCTATTTCTATAAAAAGTAGCACCACCTGAAGCGATAGCAAAGCTATCTGCTATTTGTGTTGGTAAGAAACCTAATTTAAGTAATCCAGCAATAACATTTCTAGCACTATTTCCAGGACCTTTAGCCATTTCAGCTATATCAGCTTCGTTTACATTTATTTTTATTCCACTACGTCTATCTAGTAAAAACGGAGAATTAAATAACTTAACAAAATCTTTCCAATACTGTGGTTGATTAGCAAAAGCTTGTCCAGCTTTTAAAACATTGTTATCACTAAAATTTACAAAGTTAATAGCAGATATAGTTTGAAGTACAGCAGATCTAGTATTAAAGAACATAATAGCACCAACAGAGTTTGTTAACCAGTCTGTAAATCTACCAGTTATAGTGTCTGAACCAAAACTTCTGTTTCTACCAGTTTTCATACGTTGCAATATATTTTCCATTGCAACTCTATATTCTTTACCGTAAGCAGCTTCAAGCTTATTTAAGTTTTCTTCAGAGAATATTTCATTAACATTCTGTTGCCATACGCTTAGATATTTAGTTCTTTTTGTAGTATTTAAACCTTTCATAAGGTCTGTATCTATAGTACCAGCAATCCAACCAGCATCAGGAGCAGCATATGCATCATCTTTATTTATTGCTATTAGTTCAGCAGCGAAGCTTTTTAAATTAGAGTCTTTTTCTACAAAATCAACTAAATCTTTTTGATCTTGTTGAGACATACCAGGTATATCCATACCTTGTTGATTCCATATATAAGCTCTAACAGCTTGCTCTTGAGTAAATGGTTCTCCTGGTATTTTTTTACGTAAATTTTTAGGTACTATTTTAAGATTTTTCTTTAAAGCTTTAAAGTCCTGCATTAAAGCGGCTCTATCATTGGCTAAATCGTTCATAGCAGATGCAAACGGATTTAATAAATGAGCTTTATACCAAGCCATTTGAGCATCTCCAATAGTCCCTTTGCCTAATGTAGCGTATAACAAGCCCACAAAGTCTTCTGCAGATGGAGGTATAAAAAACTTCCATTTACCTTTACTAGCTCCAACAACCTCAGCTTTAACTCTAGCGTATGTTTTGTCTGATGCAATGCCTGTTTTGTTAGCTATTATATCATTAAAATCTTTGTTAAGATTTAAAGACTTACTAAACTTAGTTTCTTGAGCTGTGTTTTCGTTGTCTAAAGTTTCCATTAAACTTAACACTTGTGGATTTCCAAAAGGCGTAGATTTACTGAATCTTTCTGAAGGCTCTAAAATTAAGTTATTAGCTTTAGCTGTTTTCTTTAATGTGTTATTAAAGTTATCATCTATAAAAGCGCCTGTACTATCAACTCCGTATACATCAAAAATAGTTTTTCCTTGATAAGTCATCAAAGAATTAGGGTCAATACCAAAACCTTGTTTAGCTACGTTGGCATTAAAATACCTAGCCCATATATTGTCTTCTAAAGTCCATCCTTCTGGAGTGGCTTCTTTGTAGCTAAATTTCTTGCCATCAATACCGATACCAGCAAGCTTATTATCGTTAACGTTTAATAATGCTCCTTGGAAAAAGTTACGTCTAACATTAGGAAAGCTTTTAGAAATATTACCGCTAGCTGCTTGAATAAATAAATATTGAGCAATTCCAGTAGCTGGCAGCGTATGCTCTTCTGTAAAGAGTTTTTTGCCGTTAGCATCAAACATTTTACCTGTTTGAAAAAACTTAACTGGAGCACTTTTTCTTATAAAATGACCTTGCCAACCAGCTGTAGACTTAAGCAAGCCGCCTACTAAAGCCGCGTTATCCTTGCCTTTACCTTCGGCCATAAACTTTTCAAAAATTTTAAATACATTTTCTAAAGCTTTTAATTTGTTTTCTTGTCTGTTTATAAAATTAACATCATTAAACCTTTCTTTGTCTAATAATAAAACTTCTTTGCCATTTATTTTTTTAGTGTAAGGCTCTTTGTATAGTAAATCTTTAAACATATCAGATTCAGGGGCAAAATTAACACCGCTAGCTTCGGCATCATTTATCCAAATATCAGCATCGGCAACATTTAAAAAGAAAACGTGACTAGAGTGCTTTCTAAATGCGTTTTTAGGAGCTTTATATGTTGTTTTTCCGTCTTCAACCTTTTTAATGCCAGGAATAAAAGAACCGTCTTTCATTTTGTAAAACCTAACATCCCCTCGCATTTCGGAAACAGACTTACTTGTTCCTTGAAAGTTTCTCCAAAAGCTTTTAGGGAGTTTAGCAGCTAAACCAGTAGAAATTAAATCTTCTAAAAATTTTTCACGTTGCGCTTTATCATTTAAGTTTAAATTAACTATACCTAAAGATTTAAATAAAGCAGGCCATTTTTTATTAGTCTCTGTAGCGTAGTCATTAAAACCTTCTGATAGAATTTTTTCTAAATTTGTTTCTGCTTGAAAAATTGATGTTTTACTAAACTTTTCTTTTGCAGTTTCTTCTGGTTTATACATTTCAAAACCAATTTCATCTACAACTCCATCTGATTCGTAATCAAACTTTTCTGCAGTCCAACCTAATTCTTTGGATAGTTTATCTAATAAAACATCATAAAGTTCAACTCTACTAGTTTCACTAGCTAAAGCATTAAAACTAACAGTAGCTATGTTTGGGTTTGATTTTATTTCATCAATCAAACCGTTGTAAATAATACTCACGGCTTTAAACTGATCTCCTTTGCCTGTTAATTCTTGGCTTCCATCTTGATCAAATTCTAATGAATAATCAGTAGGATCAGCGTCTTGATCAGCTCCTAAGTCTCTAGCGTTTAATTGTACGTTATACGTCTTGTCGCCAATAGCAAAACTGGTATTACGATTTTCTGCTTCGTCTATAGACCAATCTAAATCTTGTTTAGTGCTTAGACTAAACTTAAGCGTTGGTGCTCTATCTATTTCAGACAATACCTTAGCTCTTTTAGCTGGTTGCATTTTACCTTCTGTAACCTCAGGAGCAGCATCTTTAACTAGAGTCTCAGTTATTACGTTAACTAAACCAGCTTTTCTTTTTTGATTAAAAAACTCTTTAGCCTCTTCAAGTGTTAGAGGCAGCTTAGAAGACACTTTAGGGCCAGACTGTAAGTTAGTATCCTTTGGTAATAAACCTTTATTAACGGCCTCCCTAGCGTCTTTAACATTTAATCTAGGACCTTGCTTTGCTAATACTTTTACTTTAGCTTCTCTCTCTAGTTTAACTAAATCTGATGCTGGTAAAGCTTTAACGATGTCTAATATATTCTTATTTAAGAATTGCTGGTCTATAGCTTTCTCTGTACCCATAAGATCAGATACAGCTTTACGTAGTTTACTTTTTCTAGCTTCTTTATTTATAGCTGTCTTGACTTTTTTACCAGGCAAATCACCACTTAGTATTTCGCCGGAAACTTCTTTAGCTAAATTATATATAGCATCACCTTGTTTTATTCCAAGTATTCTTCTAAGCTTAGATGTAACTTGTTTGTCTGTAGAAGCAACTTCAACAGCAACTTCTTCAGCAGCAATACCTCTAGCTTCTGTTACGTCGTCTGTAAACTCTTCACCTAGTATTCTTCTTGACGCTTCAATGGCTCTAGCTGGTAAAAACTTATTTATATAAGCAGCTAACGGAACGCCAGATTCTGGTTTGTATTCTTTAATTAAATCTAATATACCACGTTTACCTGTTTCTATTTCGTCTGTAAGTAGCTGACGGTCAAAGCTTGGAGCTTCAGATCTTTTTTCTACTATTTTACTTGTTATGGGTTTAAACTGCTCTATAATGTCAAAGGCAGCAGCTTCGCCTTGTGTGTCGTATAATTCTTGAACTTTATTAGAAGCGTCTTCTGATCTAGATAGCTTTGCATCACCACTGTCCACGGTTGTAACGCCAGGAACTAAATCTTCTTGAATTGATTTTGATAATTTTCCAGATTTAATGCTTTTATCATACTCGCGCATAAAGTTATAAACATCTTTACCTGTATTAAATTTTATTTTAGCAAAACCAACTTTACGAAGTATAGGAGTTATAAAGTCCATTAGCATAGTACCTAATCCTTCGTCAAACTTAATCTCGTTTTTAGCTATAGCATCAGAAAAGAAAGCTAAATACTCATCAGGCGAGTTATCAAGCTCCTCTTGACTGTATAGTCTGTTACCGTCTTTATCAGTAGCATTTGCTCTTAAATCAATAGCAGCATTTTGCTTTTTATTTAGTTGACTTCTAAAATCTTGTATTATTTTACTAGACTCTTTGTTAGTCATTAAAGAGTTTTGAAGTATACCATGTAACAGCTCATGGCTACCTACAGACACAGCTCTTGTTTCTGCAGCAACTTCTTTGTTTATGTATATTTTACCGTCTTTAAAAAAACCATCAGCCTCAGAAAACTTAGTTTCATCAGTGTCAAATTGTTTTACTATATCAGCAGTCGTTAAATCATCTATAACCTCTATTCCAAAAGCTTTACCTGCTTTTTTAGCAAACGTAGAACTTTCTTCTACTTTAGCTTTAGAATCTGCTTTAATTATTTCACTTATTTCATTATCTATAACTTTTAATTCTTCTTTCTTACCAGCAGTTATAGCTTCTGATTTAGTTTCTTTTAATTCATTTAATTCGTTTTGGATTTTATCTCTTTCAGCTAATTTATCAACAGCTTGAGCTTCCTGCTCTGTTGTTAAGTCTAAGCTTTTAATTCTACTAACAGAACCTTGTACTCTTCTAAAGTTTTGCTTTATAACATCTCCTTCTGCTTTAGTAAGCTTTCCAGTTAATATTTGCTCTTCAACTCTACTATCTAGTATTTGAGAAGATTTACTTAATTTACTTATTTCAACATCAACAGCGTTTGTTTTAAAATTACCATCTTTGTCACTTTTATAAGCGTCTACTATATCTCCGTATTCATTAGACTCTCTAATTTTTTTACCTATTTCAGCACTTTGAACTGCTTTTTGAAATTTAAAAACCTGACCACTCATAGTTAATGGAGTACTACCTAATGAAGCGAAAGATTCAAAGCCAATTTCTTTAATGTCCATTTCTTGGCCAGCAACTCTTCTTCCAACATACTCACCTGTACCACCACCAATAATTTCAGTTCCTCCAATAGCAGCAACACGAGTTGCTTTACCAATTCCTTTGCTAGCAAGCTTACCACCAAGACCCTTAGCAAGACCCATAGTAGCTAATTCAATACCCGCTATAGCTGCCCCTCTATTCCTAGATCTAGTTTTTAAATCTTGTAATTTTTCAGGATTATCTAAAATTGCTTTTATTTTATCTTTTGCTCCAGGATCATTAATGTTTCCACCAATTTCTTCCATTAACAATTCGTTAAAAGTCAAACCAGCTTCCATCATGCCCATTGACGCTGACATGGCTCCAGCTATAGCACCTGGAACTGCACCAACCCCAAAACCGTAAAAGGTAGCTGCCGCACCAGCAGCTGCACCAACTCCTCCACCTGCTAAAGCTGCGGCTGCAACTTCTTCAGAATTTCTAATAGAACTTAACTGTGAAGATATAGAACTAAAAAGCATACTGCTTAAAGTAGATGGATTGTACGCGGCTCCTTTAAAAAAACCCCACCAACCTCCGCCAGCTTCTTCATATATTCTATCAAACTCTTTCATCTCAAAAGATTGAGAACTTAATCTTAATTCTTTTTTCTTACCTTCAATAAAATTAATAACATCTTGATCGTTTGCAGGATCATCTCCAATGCCAAATCCAGCTAACTCTATACCTAGATCTGTCATTTCTCCTTGCAAAGAACCTTGATTCCAAGCAGTAGATAAGTCACTAAAGAAATCTACTACATTATCAACAATACCAAAAGCTTCTACATCTTCTTCAGGTTTTTCTTCTTCAACTTTTGATAATTCCAAAGAACCATCGTCCGATGTTAAATCCACATTGGACACTTGTTCTACATCCACAGACATGTCCTGATCCGTGGGTGCTGTCTTTCCCGATTCACCATCTGTTTTGTTACGACGCTCGTATTCAGCTATGACCATGTTCATTGTCTCTTGAGACTCATCATTGTCAATCATTTTTTGTATAATTCCTCGTAATTCTTCGTTCATTAGATATTATTTTTCTTTTGTACTTAGATATCGGTCAAAAACCTGATCTTCGGATTTTTTGTTAGTGTCTTCTTTTGATTTATTACGTACCTTCTTAGCATCTCTAATAATAGCACTTATTTCTTTTAAAAACTTAGTTGATGCAGCCGAAGTCATGCCTCTATTTACTTCGTTTCTAAAAAATCTTTCAATGTTTGAAAGATCGTTTAAATCATAAGTAGCTTTATAGTCTTGAGCTTCATCTGTAATAATTATTTTTTTACCACCATTATCATCTTCAATAATTTCAAAACTACCATCATCATCTTGATAGTATCTTGAAACAAAATCTTCAGGATCGTTTATTAAAGCGTTTACGTCTTCATAAGCTATTACTTTAGTAGCTTGACTTTCTGATATACCTTTATCATTTTTTAGCTCAGTTATTTTGCTACTTAATATAGCATCTTGATCTATCTCTCTGGTTTCAACATTAAATGATGGTAATTTACTTTCTGCTCTTGCTAGTAAAGCTTCTGAAAATCTTCTTGAATCTTCTATAGATATACCTAAGCCATCTTCTCCTCTTTGTAAAGGTTTATTTTTAGAAACTTCTGGTCCAAAAACTTCTAACCAAATAGAGTTAGCTGCATCATAATCTTTTAAATAATTCTGCGCTTTAGCCAAAACAGATCCAGTTAAAGTGCTTATTATTTTTGCTGAATCAGCTGCTCTTGTTACAGATTGCATAGCTAATCCGTCTTTATTTCTTTTAGTTGTAGTTATTTCAGCCTTCATCAAATACTCTTCAGTGTATTTGCCATCAGAACCAATTATAGGAATTAAATTACCTTCGCCATCTTCACCTGAACCTTTTGTTATAAGTTCATTTATTTCTTGATCTACATTAGGAATTAAACCTGGATCAAAACTATAAGCTTCTGATTGTGGCATTTCAATAACCTCTTCTCCAAGTATACCACCTGAAAACCTAGTGTTCCAAGTTCCGTCACCATTGTCAATATACTCTTCAACAGCGCCTTTACCAAAGCCAGTTCTAATGCTCATTATTTTTTGATAAGTAGCATAACCTTCTTTTGATGTAGACATACCACCTTGTTGTGTAGGTCCGTTTTTAGTGTTTGATATATCGGTTAAATAAGTTTCGTCTGCATCAGCACCATTTTTTATCCCAGCAACTAAGTTAGTATAAGACGATTGAAGCAATCCATATCTATCTAAAGCCATTTGGCTTTCTTCTTGCGTTTTAGCTGCTAAAACTTCAGCGTTTACCATAGCCATTTTATCTATAATACCTTTTCCAGCTTGAAATAAATAAGGATTATTAACACCATTTTTAGCCATTTGCTGAGAAAACTCAGCTTGGTTCTGCATAACATATTTAGCGTTTTCACGTAAAGTGATTTGCGCTTCTTTCTGTTGTTTAGATAGTTCTGCCTGTTGTTTTTCTAAAAAATTTACAGTTTGTTCACCAATACCGCGTATAGCGTTAGCCCATATCTTTCCAGATTCTGTATCAATTACCGTTAACGGATTTTCGTATGCTCCCATTTATTTTTTTTCTTCTTTTAACTAGTTACTCTTCCCTGAAATCCAATCTTGATAAATCTAACCGCCATCACTTGGTTTTTTTAAACTGGCGTTACCTGCAAATGAGGAAGCAATGCTCCCAACCGCTCCAACTCCAGCTGACATCATACCGGCTGAATCCGCTCTAGCTTGAGCAGCAGTTTGAGCTTGCCCTGTTATTTGAGCTTGCTTTCTATTTAATTGCTCTGTTTCTCTTCGTTCTTTTTCTCCAAAAACAAATTGAGATCCAGCAACATCAGCTTCTTGTTGTCTACCAGCTTCACTCATTAAAGCTCCTTGAACTCTTTTAGCTTCATTCATTTTTATAGACTGCAAGTTTTGTTCACCTTGAGCTCTAAGTTGTTGATTTGCAGCTTCTTGTTTTTCTATATCAGCAGATATACCTTTTTTACTTTCCATAGCCATTCTAGCTAAAGCAGTTGCTCCACCCGCACTAGCTCCTGATGCTCTTATAGTGTCTAAAGTGTTAGCTAAAGCTAAATCAGTTTGCTCTGCCTGCATTTCTGCTGCACCAGTTGCTACGCCTAAAGAATTAAAAGGATTATTAGCCATCGAACTTAAATCAGAAACCATAGAAGATAAGTCAGTTACTCCGGCATACGGATTTATAACTGATTGTCTATTTTTTTCTAGTGTATCTAGTTCTCCTGTTAAACGAGCTTTTTCTACTTCTGCTCTTCTAGCTCTTTTGTTAGCTTTTGAAGCTCCAAATATAGAGCCTATTGCACTAATTGCTCCTCCGACTACTCCTGCTATTACTCCTGACATATTTTTATTTCTTTATTGTTATATTCTTCAATTGTAAAAGAATATAAGTTTTCTTCTACTTGTTTTAACTTTTTAGTATTAGAAGGATTTTTATGTACGTTTATAAAAACACAATCTTCTAAACATGTTATAAATCTTTTAGCTCCTTTTATAGATTTTTCATAACAAGGCGCTATATGCTCAACAACTTCACCACCTGTGTTAACTAATATTCTTCCTTCTAATAAAAACCAAAAATGATCAGTATGATGATAAGCACTCACGACCATACTGTCTTTTTTCATTAACATTTTTCGCATATATAATTGATCTGAAAAATCATGAGTTATAGGAAAGTCTTCATTGTCAACCAGTTCTTTTCCATCTCCATGCAAACCGTCTATGTCGTTGTTGTTTATAATTAGATTCTGTAGTCCTTCCAATTTTTTATTAAAGTTACTTAATTCCATTTAATTTAATTTAATATGATGACTCCACATATTGTGAAGATGCTGCAAATAATTCTTTCATTCCACCAACATCTGTAACAGAGTCAGTAGACATTTTAATTGTTGCAAAATAACCTTTTATACCGGTCATTGCGTCGCCCCAAACAACTTCACCTGCCGCAGCGGGACTATTGTTTATAAGATTGGCCATGTATTTATTTTCTTTACGAGTAAATCCAGCGTGATTAATAGGTGGTATTAATTGAGCAGGAAATTCATTGCCAAAGTTGTCATAAGAACCTTGATTATAACTATAAACAACTTTTGTAGTGTCTTTCGTTCCGCTGATTTCACCAGCAAAACCTATACTTCCAACACTATAAATTCCAGTTATGTCAGACTCAAAAGCGGAAACTTCCCAACCATTACTTCCTTCGTAATTTACAGTCTTAAAAACCTTAGACATGCTAACCTTTGGGTTAAACACAAAAGTAACACTTGAATCATATTGTTGCCCGTAAAAATTACCTCTTTTAGCGTTTATTGAATGATGTAAATATAGAACACCATTTTTCATTGTATAAAAATTGTTTTTTAAACTTACACTTTGATCTGGCTTAAAAGTAAAGAAGCTAGGAAATCCTTTTATATCATCATCAAAAGCTAATGTAGAATAAGTACCACTAAACGGCTGTAAAGACAATACGTATTGTTTATTATGTATATCCCATCCTCCAACTGCTTTACCTGTATTAAATACATTTGTATCTAAAGTGCTTAGTTGATCTCTAAAATAGTCTGACATACCATAATTAGATATTTCAGTCAAACCATCATTAGAAAGCCTTAAAACAGCATTACGATCTTTATCTGTAAAGTATTTTCTAAAGCCGTACACCGCAAAACTTTCTGGGTTTCTACTTATACCAAAATTACCAGCATAAGGTTGTATAGCTCCGATCACTAAATTAGAAGAAGTTACTGTTCCTCCACCTTCTGCAGAATATATAGCGTCTTTATCTATAAGCGCTTTACTAATCTTAGACTCTTGAAATATAGTTAAATTTGTATTTTCAGCATACAATCTTTGTATAGAACCATTTGATGGATTTACACTTTTAATTATATCTTCACCTATAGAAAAAACATTAGTATCATTTATACCTGTTCTAGAATTAAATATTCCAGAATATATCATAGAATTAACCCTAATAGAGGCATTTGGATTGTCTTCAACTAAATAAGCTTTAACACCCAACTGAACAGAAGTATTATTGTAACCTCCTCTAATTCTAGATTCCTCTACAGCCCAGTTAACAACATTAGATACCGCTGGATTTGGTATAATCGCAACGTTACCATAAGTATTGTCTCCTCTGGATCCGTTCCACATAGGCGTAACGTCATCTGCCGCTACTGTCTTTCTCAGTATGAAACTGTTGAAATATTTAACTTCTATTACTCCCATATTATATTATCACCTATTATTATTAAAATGTACTAGTACTTGGTTTAGCTGTTTGAGGAATTTTCTTTCCACTGCCATCGAATTGAGCAACCCATCTTCTATTAGCAAAAGTAGAGTCATTAATAGTAGCAGGCACTGGAGCCGTTTCATTTAGTCCTTTTATAGAAGAATTTTCTGTTCCAATGTTTGTATTTGTATCGCCTGTGGTTAAAGCGGAGTAACTATACCAATAGTTATTTTCAGTTGCCGTGTATAACGTTGTTAACTCTGGATTTGTATAAAATTGAGTAACATACTTAAATGACCACTCTCTAGCAAAAACTTCTACAGTTGGCGTTTGCAATGCCGCACCACTATCTCCTGGACTAGGAATTCCTCTTGCGGAAATTCTATATCCAAAAGACATTGGAGTGTTAGGTTGGTTATAATAAAAATCTCCAAAAGAAACTTTAACATCTATATTTTGATCTGTTGTATTGGGTCCACCGACTTGTGTTTCAATTACAAAATCAGCAAGAGTAGTCGTAGTTGGAGCTGGAACCATTGCATAGCTTTGTATGCTTTGTGGATATTTAACTAAAAGTCTATATTCTCCAAATTTATCTGCAGTTGTTTCGTAACCTTGATCTTTTCCAAATACAAAAACTTTTGACGCTATAGATCCAGGAGTACCGTTCTGTGCAGGTGTTTGAGAACCAATCCATGGAGCGCTAGACACTGCAGAATCTGCTCCCATTGTAACCACAGCGTCTGATGTTGATGAATTTACTAAAAGTCCTTGAGTTTGAAAACTTTGTGGAGAATTTGAAAATTCCCCACCAATTGCACTTCCTGACAAGCCCAGTTGATTTTGCTGAACACTTCCAAATTTTATATCTTGACCTTCTACATCTGTAGCTGTTACCCAAGAAGCACTACTATCTGGCCTGTATTGTAAAAAAGCAAGCCAATTTACACCCAGTTGATCAGTTGGTTCTGGTGTTGTATTAAGTGAAGTCGGATAATCTGGCCAACCTAAAAATCTAAAATCTACTTTTATATATGCAGTTCCTTGAGTTAAAGAACTGTTAGAATCACTAGCAAGTAATCCATCTGAGAAAAACGAAGGTTTATAGTTTTCATTTCTCCAGGTATAACGAAGACCTTGTGATGTCGCTATATTAGGTGATTGCTTAGATTTTTTTTCGCTATTTTGACTTTCCAATCCAGTATTGCTAAGCTCTAAATCTTGATATGCGTTCCTAGACCCTTCACCTAATCCAGTTGAAATCATTCCCTGAGCATTAGTCGCTGTAGTCTGTATTAAAGACCCTACGCTGTAGTTAGATCCCCAAAACAAACCAGAAGATTGAAGTCCTGTAGCTAAAAGCTTAGATTCTGTTGTTGAACCAAATTCTGGATTAATTTGAGTTTGCCCAAAA
>Ga0209713_10000246_pt1 | contig 30205 bp, 43 predicted proteins | sample ArcOceMetagenome_3_FD_187444 | JGI IMG/M metagenome (GOLD analysis project Ga0209713, IMG submission 187444) | Marine eukaryotic phytoplankton communities from Arctic Ocean - Arctic Ocean- Svalbard ARC20M Metagenome (SPAdes) (version 2) | ecosystem: Environmental > Aquatic > Marine > Oceanic...
ATCAAAACATTAATTAAAATATTTTTCTTTTTCATATCCACAAGATTTAGATTAACCGGGAGAGTAGAAAAATGTCAACCCTTAAAACATAAATTTTTATATTTTTTGTTTAAAAACTTTTTATTTTTTCCAAGTTATAAAGTAAAATTATTGTATAGTGACTATAAATAATATTTAAATTAAAAAATATACTAAAAAAAATATGATTACAGATTCTCAAGTTTATACAGCAATGTTAATTGCTTTAATAGCAAGTGTTTTAGCAATTAGATTAGGCTCAACTTTATACCAATAAAAACATATTGAATTTAATTATTTAGATAATTTCTTATTAATTGAAAAAAAATTATATTTCTATTAATGTAAGATAACTTTCAAATTAAATACATACATATATATAAATATGGTTACAAAAGATTTAAAAAAATTTGATTCACCCGTATTTCCATTCACGGCAATTGTAGGGCAAGAAGAAATGAAACTGGCATTACAATTAAATGTCATTGATCCTAAAATTGGTGGTGTAATGATCATGGGAGATCGTGGTACAGGAAAATCAACTACAATTCGTGCAATTGCTGATTTATTACCTGCAATGGAAATTGTAAAAGACGATCCATTTAACTCTCACCCAACAGATTTAGATCTAATGGGAAATGAAGTAAAGTTAGCTATTAGTAATGGTAAAACTTTAGAAACAGAACCCATGAAAATTCCGATGATCGACCTTCCATTAGGTGCTACAGAAGACCGTGTTTGTGGAACGATTGATATTGAAAAAGCATTAACTGATGGTGTTAAAGCATTTGAACCAGGGTTATTAGCAAAAGCAAATCGAGGTTTATTATATGTTGATGAAGTAAACTTATTAGATGACCATTTAGTTGATATTTTATTAGATTCAGCTGCTTCAGGTTGGAATACTGTTGAACGAGAAGGTATTTCGATTCGTCACCCAGCTCGTTTCGTACTAGTAGGTTCGGGAAACCCTGAAGAAGGTGAATTACGTCCCCAATTACTAGATCGTTTCGGAATGCATGCTGAAATTAGAACAGTTAAAGATCCAGAATTACGAGTAAAAGTTGTTGAAGAACGTACTTCATTTGATAAGGATCCAGAAGTATGGATTGAAAATTATGCTAAAGAACAAAGTAAATTACGTGATAATATTGTGAGTGCTCAAACATTATTACAAACAATTAATATTGATTACAATTTACGTGTAAAAATTTCAGAAGTATGTAGTAAATTGGATGTAGATGGTTTACGAGGGGATATTGTAACTAACCGTGCTGCAAAAGCTTATGCAGCATACAATGGGCGTGATAAAGTAACTGTTGATGATATTGGTAATATCATTACACTATGTTTAAGACACCGTTTAAGAAAAGATCCATTAGAAACAATTGATTCTGGTTCAAAAGTTGACAAAGTATTTAGAGAAATTTTTGAAGTAGACTAAATTATTTAAAAAAAACTACGAAATTATGTTTAAAATCTTTTGGTTTTTTATAAGTATTGTAGGAATTATTTTAATTTTATTAAAAGTTCCTAACAATACGGGGTTAGAAAGTATTGCAACTAAAAATAATTTTTTAGGTTCACCAAGTTCAACAGAAAAATTTATAACTTACGCTACTTGGTTTTGTATTTTATGCTATATGGGGTTTGCAATTCAATTTAATTTAGTAAATTAATTTTTTTTATTTTACTAAATTATAGACAAGAATGTATTTTACTTATAGTATTGATTTATAATAATTTTTAATTCGCGGAGTAGAGCAGTCTGGTAGCTCGTTGGGCTCATAACCCGAAGGCCAATGGTTCAAATCCATTCTCCGCTAGAAAATTTTATAAATTAGCCGAAAAAATTTTAAGTTTAATACTAAAATAGTATAGTAGACAATAAAAAAATAATAAAGGTTATAGTATGACTTTAAACATACAAACAGCATCTCCTACATTTGGAGGAAGTACTGGTGGTTGGTTGCGAGCTGCAGAAATTGAAGAAAAATATGCAATTACTTGGACAAGTCCAAAAGAGCAAATTTTTGAAATGCCTACAGCAGGAGCTGCAATTATGCGAGATGGTGAAAATTTACTATATTTAGCACGTAAAGAACAATGTCTTGCTTTAGGGGCACAATTAAAAGCTTTTAAAATAAACGATTATAAAATTTATAGAATTTTTCCAACTGGTGAAGTTCAATATTTACATCCAAAAGATGGGGTTTTTCCTGAAAAAGTTAATCCTGGTCGTGAAGCAACTAATACAAGAAATTTTTCAATTGGAAAAAATCCAAATCCAGCTGAAATTAAATTTAGTGGGACAACCACTTATGAAAGTTAATTTATAAAATTATAAGGTTATAAATTTTTTTAACCTTATAATTTGGCGAGATGGCAGAGTTGGTCGATTGCGTCTGATTTGAAATCAGATGAATCTTTACAGATTCCGTGGGTTCGAATCCCACTCTCGCCTTATTAATAAAAAAAGTTGTATAATTAATACTACTAAATATTAGATTTAGCTCAAGTGTGTTTCATTTTTTAATATTGTTTTCTTATGGGTAAAGTTTACGATTGGTTTGAAGAACGGTTAGAAGTTCAAGCTATTGCTGATGATATTTCAAGTAAATATGTTCCACCTCATGTAAATATTTTTTATTGTTTTGGTGGAATTGTCCTAACTTGTTTCTTAGTTCAAGTAGCGACTGGGTTTGCTATGACTTTCTATTATCGTCCTAGTGTAGTAGATGCTTTTGCATCAGTAGAGTACATTATGACAAGTGTAAATTTTGGTTGGTTAATTAGATCAATTCACCGCTGGTCAGCGAGTATGATGGTTATGATGATGGTGTTACATGTATTCCGTGTTTATTTAACTGGTGGTTTTAAAAAACCACGAGAATTAACATGGGTTACAGGTGTTATTTTAGCCGTAGTAACAGTATCATTTGGTGTAACTGGTTATTCATTACCCTGGGATCAAGTAGGTTTCTGGGCATGTAAGATTGTAACAGGTGTACCTGCGGCAGTTCCAATTATTGGTAATCCATTAGTTTTAGTTTTACGTGGTGGAGAAAGTGTAGGACAAAGTACATTAACACGTTTCTATAGTGCACATACATTTGTATTACCATTAGCAGCAGCTGTTTTAATGTTAACTCATTTTTTAATGATTCGTAAACAAGGTATTTCAGGACCTCTATAAATCAAAATCCTATTAATTAAGCGTCTTATTAAAATTAAAAAGAATATAAATGTCTGTTATTAAAAAACCGGATTTAACTGATCCGAAGTTACGTGCTAAATTAGCTAAAGGTATGGGTCACAATTATTATGGTGAACCTGCTTGGCCAAATGATTTATTATATGTATTTCCAATTGTAATTTTAGGTACATTTGCTTGTGTTATTGGATTAGCTGTTATGGCACCGACACAATTAGGTGAACCTGCAGATCCATTTAATACTCCATTAGAAATTTTACCAGAATGGTATTTCTTCCCAACATTTAATTTATTACGTGTATTACCGAATAAATTATTAGGTGTATTAGCAATGGCAGCTGTTCCAGCTGGATTAATTACAATTCCATTTATTGAAAATGTAAATAAATTCCAAAATCCATTCCGTCGTCCACTTGCAAGTTTAGCTTTTATTATAGGTTTTATAACTGCTGTTTGGTTAGGAATTGGTGCTTGTTTACCAATTGATAAAGCAATTACATTGGGTTTATTTTAAATAAATAAAAAAAAGGGTTCGAAGAAAATTAACTTTCTTCGAACCCTTTTTTTATTTATTTATGTATTTAGAATTTCAGAATCATCTTCCACTTTTATATTTTCAATCTTTGTTTCCTCGACTTCACTAATAAAAATAGTAATTTCTTTATTATCATCTAAATCAACAATAATTGTTGTTCCTGGTTTTAATTCTTCCGTTAAAAATTGACCTGCTAGATTATCTTCTAATAAACGCATTACTGCACGGCGTAAAGGTCTTGCACCATAAATTGGGTTAAAACCTTCATCAGTTAACTTTTCTTTTACACGTTCAGTAACTTGTAAACGAATTCCTTGCTCTAAAACGCGATCACTTAATTGTTTGATCATAATTTCAGCAATCTGTCCCACATCATCTTTCGTTAATTGACTAAAAATAATAATTTCATCTAATCGATTTAAAAATTCTGGTCGGAAATAATTTTTTAACTCTTCATTTACTAAAGTAGAAATACGTTCATATTGTGTATTATCTGTATCTTCAGCTACATCAAAACCTAAAGAACCATTAGTGGTACCTTTTTCAATTACTTTTGCACCAACATTTGATGTCATAATTATTAAAGTATTTTTAAAATCAATTGTACGACCTTTTGAATCTGTTAATCTACCATCTTCTAAAATTTGTAATAATAAATTAAATACATCTGGATGGGCTTTTTCAATCTCATCAAATAGGACAACTGTATATGGTTTTCGTCGTACTGCTTCTGTTAATTGACCACCCTCACTATAACCTACATACCCTGGTGGTGAACCAATTAATTTGGCCACCGTATGTCGTTCCATAAATTCAGACATATCTAAACGAACCATACTATCTTCAGCCCCAAAGAAATATGAGGCTAAAGCTTTTGTTAATTCAGTTTTTCCTACCCCAGTTGGTCCAGCAAAGATAAAACTTGCAATTGGTCGATCCGGATTTCGTAAACCAACTCGAGCTCGACGAATTGCTTTTGATACAGAAACAACAGCTTGATGTTGGCCAATAATACGTTGATGTAACGTATCTTCCATATTTAATAATTTTTCTGATTCTGTTTTTGAAATTTTATTAACAGGAATTCCTGTCCAGGCTGCTACTACTTGTGCCACATCTTCTTCTGTTACAACAGGTCGATCACGTTTTGAATTTGGTTGACGTTTTGTACTTTGAACAATAGCACTAATTTGTGCCCGAATTTCCATTTCTCGGTCACGTAATTCCCCAGCTTGTTCAAAATTTTGTAAACGTACAGCAGCATCTTTTTCTTTTAATAATTCACGTAATTCTTGATCTAATTCTAATGCTGCATCTGGTAAACGGTAATTCATTAAACGAACACGAGAACCAGCTTCATCAATTAAATCGATAGCTTTATCAGGTAGAAAACGATCCGCAATATATTGTGCACCCATTTTTGCTGCTGCTGCTAAAGCATCATCATTAATTCTTAAATTATGATGACGTTCATAACGTTCACGTAAACCACGTAAAATTTCAATTGTATCTTTTACATTTGGTTCATTAACATGAACAGGTTGGAATCTACGTTCTAAGGCTGCATCACGTTCAATATATTTTCTATATTCTTCAATTGTTGTAGCACCAATTACTTGTAATTCTCCCCGAGCCAATGCTGGTTTTAAAATATTGGCAGCATCAATAGCACCTTCTGCCGCACCAGCACCAATTAAAGTATGAACTTCATCAATTACTAAAATAATATTATTCGCAGCTTGAACTTCATCCATAATGCGTTTTAAACGTTCTTCGAATTCACCTCTATATTTTGTTCCTGCTAATAATAAACCAATATCCAATGAAATAACCATTTTATCTTCTAAAAGATCTGGAACATCTCTTTGAACAATTCGTTGTGCTAATCCTTCCGCAACAGCAGTTTTACCTACCCCGGGTTCACCAATTAAAACAGGATTATTTTTTGTTCTACGTGCTAAAATTTGAATAACACGTTCAATTTCTTCTTGACGACCAATTACTGGATCTAACTTCCCTTCTGCTGCAGTTTCCGTAATATTGGTAGTAAATTCTTCTAATGTTGGTGTACGTGTACTAACATCAAAAATAGCACCATTTTCAGAATTATTACCTGAAATTGTTATTTCAACAGTTTCACCAATTTGGCCTAAAATTTCAGAACGGACTTTAGATAAATCTACACCTAAATTTTCTAATACACGGGTTGCTACACCGTCTTCTTCTTCTAATAAAGCAAGTAAAATATGTTCTGTACCAATATAGCTGTGACCTAAATCTCTCGCTTCTTCAATTGCCATTTCTAAAACACGTTTAGCACGTGGGGTAAATGGAATTTCAACAGCAACAAATCCTGAACCACGACCAATAATTCGTTCAACTTCCATACGTGCATCTTTTAAATTAACACCCATTGATTTAAGAACTTTTGTAGCTACACCAGCACCTTCTCCAATTAAACCTAATAAAATTTGTTCCGTACCAACAAAATTATGTCCTAATCTTCGTGATTCCTCTTGAGCAAGCATTACTACTTTAATTGCTTTTTCAGTAAAACGTTCAAACATATATTAAAATATTTTTTTGTTAGTATTATCTTCTATTCACTAATTTTACTTACAACAATTATAACAGGTTTAGTTTGTGTTAGCCACTAATCAAAAGAAATAAAAAAATTTATTGTAATTATTAAATATATACATTACAATTTAATTATAGAAAATAAATTAAGGCGGCATGGCCAAGTGGTAAGGCAGAGGATTGCAAATCCTTTATCCCCAGTTCGAATCTGGGTGCCGCCTAAAATAAAAAACTCTTGCTTTTTTTTGTATTTATAAGTATAATAATTTTATAGTTAGGGGACGTGGTGGAATTGGTAGACACGACGGACTTAAAATCCGTTGCCTAGTGATAGTGCGTGAGGGTTCAAGTCCCTCTGTCCCCATTAATTTTTTTTATTAGTTTTAAATAATAAGAGTTGTATTTCGTAAATATTCAGTATCAACATTTGATTCTCGAATTAATGAAATTTTTCCTGTTCGAGCAATTTCCATAATACCAAATTTAGTTAATAATTGCTCAATAGCTACCATTTTACCGGGATCACCTGTAACTTCTAATGTTAATGTTTCTTCTGATAAATCAACTACTTTAGCCCGAAAAATATTGACTATTTCTAAAATTTCAGAACGTGTTAAATTTGTAGTACGTACTTTTAATAACATTAATTCACGTTCAACACACGGTAAATTAGTAATGTCTTGAACACGTAAGACATTGATTAATTTATATAATTGTTTTGTTAATTGTTCAATTATTCGGTTATCTCCGGGAACAACCATTGTAATTCTTGAGATTCCTTCTTGTTCAGCAGGACCTACAGCTAAACTTTCAATATTAAAACCACGGCGCGCAAACAAACCAGCAATTCGAGTTAAAACACCAGATTCATCTTCTACTAGTACAGATAATGTATGTTTCATAATTTTTTCTATTTATTTTAATTTACTTATTATTGTAAAGAAAATAATTTATTTACTAGGTTTTTTAAAAAAATTTAAGTACATAAAAAAAGAATTGTTCTTAATAGTTTTATTAAGAACAATTCTTTTTTATTTTATTTATTTTCTGCCAATAAATTAATTTGATATAAAACACCAGCAGGTAAATCTAATTTAGACAATAATTCAACAATGTTAATTGATGAATCATAATAAATATCTAAAATTCGTTTATGAATTCGAATTTCAAAATGTTCACGAGAATCTTTATCGACATGGGGAGAACGCAAAACACAATAGATACGTTTATCTGTAGGTAATGGAATTGGTCCTACAGTATTTGATTCTACAGTTTTTGTACTGTCAATAATTTTATTACAAGACTCCGTTAAGAGTTCATGATTAAAAGATTCTAATCGTACTCGGATCTTTTCAGTTTGTTTTGTTAACATAATTTAATGTATTATTTAGAAATTTTTGAAACAACACCTGCTCCAATTGTTCTACCACCTTCACGAATTGCAAAACGCATGCCTTCTTCAATTGCTACTGGGTAAATTAATTCAGCTGTCATTTTAATACGATCACCAGGCATAACCATTTCTACTACTGTTCCATCATCAGCAGTAAATTGTGTAATTGAACCTGTTACGTCAGTTGTACGTACATAAAATTGTGGACGGTAACCAGTAAAGAATGGAGTATGGCGACCACCTTCTTCTTTTGTTAAAACATATACTTCAGATTCAAAGTTTGTATGAGGTGTAATTGTTCCTGGTTCTGATAATACCATACCACGTTCAATATCTTCACGTGTAACACCACGTAGTAAAATACCTACGTTATCACCAGCAAAACCTTCATCTAATGTCTTTTGGAACATTTCAATACCGGTAATTGTGGTCGTTGTTGTATCACGTATACCAACAATTTCGACATTATCTCCAACTTTTAATACACCACGTTCAATACGGCCAGTAGCTACAGTACCACGACCTGTAATTGAGAAAACATCTTCAATTGCCATTAAGAATGTTTTTTCTACATCACGTTCAGGTGTAGGAATATATTCATCTACCGCATCCATTAAAGCAAAGATTTTATCAACCCAAGGATTATCACCACGTGAAATGTCTGGATTTGATGAAATTGCTTCAATTGCTTGTAATGCAGAACCAGGACATATTGGAATATCATCACCTGGAAAATCGTAATTTGATAATAATTCACGAACTTCTAATTCTACTAATTCTAATAATTCAGCATCATCAACTTGATCTTCTTTATTTAAGAAAACTACAATGTCTGGCACACCTACTTGTTTCGATAATAAAATGTGTTCACGAGTTTGGGGCATTGGACCATCTGCAGCTGATACCACTAGAATCGCACCATCCATTTGAGCTGCACCAGTAATCATGTTTTTTACGTAATCCGCATGACCCGGACAATCAACGTGGGCATAATGACGTGTTTCCGTTTCATATTCAACATGGGCTGTATTAATTGTAATACCACGTGCTTTTTCTTCTGGAGCAGCATCAATATCTTCATAACCTTTAGCTACAGAACCACCACCTAATGATAATGTTGTTGTAATTGCAGCTGTTAATGTTGTTTTACCATGATCTACGTGACCAATTGTACCAATATTTACATGCGGTTTTGTACGTTCAAATTTTTCGCGTGCCATTTTAAATCCTTAATATTAATATTATTTACTATAGTTAGCTTTTAGCGAGAATGTTAATTTAATAACGGAAATGAGCAAAAGCTTTATTCGCTTCAGCCATTCTATGAGTTTCTTCTTTTTTCTTAATAGTACTGCCTACTTCATTTGAAGCATCAATAAGTTCATTAGCTAATTTCATGGCCATTGTTCGACCTGTTCGTTCACGGGCATATTGAATAATCCATCTTAATGATAGATTTGTTGCACGGAACCCATTTACTTCAATGGGAACTTGATAAGTTGATCCACCAACTCGTCGAGCTTTCACTTCAACTAAAGGACTGGCATTTTTAACAGCTTTTTCAAAAACTTCTAAAGGATCTTGATTTGTTCTTGATTTAATAATTTCAAAAGCCTCATGAACAATTTTTTGAGCTAAATTCTTTTTACCCGATTTTAAAATTCTAGCAATTAATAAACTTACTAAATAACTATTATAAATTGGATCAGCTTCCGGAAATCGTTTTTTTGATATATTTCGACGTGACATACAAATAAATTATTTATGTTAATGTATTTTATTTAGGTTTTTTAACACCATATTTTGATCGGCCTTGTGTACGATCTTTAACACCACCACTATCTAATGCTCCACGAATAATATGGTAACGTACCCCTGGTAAATCTTTTACTCGACCACCCCGAATTAAAACAACCGAGTGCTCTTGTAAATTATGACCAATGCCAGGAATATAAGCAGTTACTTCAAATCCTGATGTTAATCGAACTCGAGCAACTTTTCGAATTGCCGAATTTGGTTTTTTAGGTGTTGTTGTATAAACTCGTGTACATACTCCCCGACGTTGTGGACAATTAACTAAGGCAGGACATTTTGTTTTTTTACGAATTTGTGTTCGTCTTGAACGAACTAATTGTTGTATAGTTGGCATATTTTATAATTAAAAATAAATATAGAAATAAGTAAATATTAACTTTCTTCTTGTTGTGCTGTTAATCCATATTTTTTCATGAAGCGATCCACTCGCCCTTCACTATCAATAATTTTTTGTGAACCTGTATAAAATGGATGATTCCCTGACCAAACATCAACATTTAATTCAGGTTTTGTTGACCCAGTTGTAAAAATTAGTTTTCCATCACAAAAAACTTTTGCATCTGGGTACCAAGTTGGATGAATATCTTTTTTTGACATAAATAAAATTTGTATAAAAATAATTTTTAACGTTTCGAATATTGTGGAGCTTTTCGAGCTTTTCGTAAACCATATTTTTTTCGTTCTTTAATACGTGCGTCACGTGTTAAATATCCTTTTTCTTTTAAAATAGGACGATTTTCTGAATTAATTTGACATAAAATCCTTGCTAAACCTAATTTAATAGCATCTGTTTGACCAGTTAATCCACCACCATTTGTTAAAACAATGATATCATATTTATCTTCTAATCCTAATATTTTTAAAGGACCGAAAATTGAATTTAAATAAATTGTGTTGTACTGTAAATATTTTTCACCAGGAATATTGTTAATAAGTAATTTTCCTGTACCTTGATTTAGAAATACTCGAGCCGTTGATTGTTTTCGACGGCCAATTCCTATATTGTTTTTTTGAAAAACAAGTTCAAAATTTGCAACCATAATTTTTTTTTAAAGATTAATTATTTCAGGCTTTTGTGCAGTATGGTTATGGGTATTACCTTGTACTACTTTTAAACGTGTAAACATTTTACGGCCTAAGGGACCTTTTGGTAACATCCCTTTTACTGATTTTTCTAAAATACGTTCGGGAATTCGATTTTTTAAAGCTTTAAATGTTTCAATTTTCATACCACCAGGTCGACCTGAATGACGGCGGTATAATTTTTGTGTTTCTTTATTACCACTCACTTGAATTTTTTCAGCGTTAATAATAATTACATAATCACCCATATCAACTGATGGATAAAAATTCACTTTATTTTTTCCTTGTAAAATATTGGCAACTTCTGTTGAAAGTCTTCCTAATGTTTTGTCTGTAGCATCTACTAAATACCACTTTTTTTGAGTGTAATCAGAAGAAGGAATAAATGTATTATTCATAATTTTTTCCTATTAAATAAGCCAGTTAAGTTAATGTAATTCCTAATTTATTTTTTAAAGCATCAAAAACTTCATCTGCAGATTTTTGACCAAAATTCTTAATTTCTTGTAATTTTTCCGGTGAATATTTTAGTAAATCTGAAATAGAATTAATTTGCGCACGTTTTAAACAATTATAGGCTCTAACGGATAATTGTAATTCTTCAATTGAAATATTCATATGGGTTTCATTTGAAATCTCTTTCAATTCAGTGTCTTCTTTTTCAATTCTATTTTCAACTCTATTTTCTAATAATTGACCAAATAAATTAATAATTAATTGTGAGGATTCAAAAATTGCATCTTGAGGTGTAACACTACCATTTGTCCAAACATCTAAAATTAAACGTTCTGTATTTTTATTATTAGTTCCATAAACATTTTCAATTTTAAAATCAACTTTTTGGACTGGCATAAAAATGGCATCGATATTTAAAAAATCAACAGAATTTTTCTCCGCTATTTGACTAGCTAATTGATATCCTGTTCCATATTCAAATTTAAATTCCATTTCTAAGACATTACTTGTTGAAATTGTTGCAATATAATGATTTGGATTTATTATTTCTAAATCAGAATCTAATTCCATACAACTAGCAGTAATTACAGCAGGCCCTTGAATTTTTAAACGACCTAATTTAGGTTCTTGAGTATTATTTTTAAAAACAATACCTTTTAAATTTAATAATATTTCAAGAATATCTTCGCGAACGCCTTCAAGTGTTGAAAATTCATGGGTTGCTCCAGCAATTCTTACACCAGTAATTGCTGTTCCACCTAAATTTCCTAATAAAATTCGTCTTAAAAGAGTTCCTATTGTTACACCTTGACCAGGAGTTAATGAATCTAGTAAAAATTGACCATATGTTACCCCTGAATCTGTTATTTCAGATTTAAGACATTTTATACAAAGTTCTGTCATGCTATAAATTCATTTAAATATTATTGAAATAAGATTAATTTAAACTCGACGACGTTTTGGTGGACGACAACCATTATGTGGAACTGGTGTAATATCTTTAATTGAATTAATTTCTAAACCAGCACCTTGAATAGCCCGAATTGCTGTTTCACGACCAGAACCCTGACCTTTTACAACGATATCGACTTTTTTTAAACCAAAACCAACAGCAACTACTGCAGCTTTTTCTGCAGCTGTTTGTGCAGCAAAAGGCGTACTTTTTCTTGCACCTTTAAAACCAGAACTTCCCGATGAAGCCCATGATAACGTATCACCTTTAATATCAGTAATTGTTACAATCGTATTATTAAATGTTGATTGAATATGAGCAACTCCTGATGGAATGTTTCGTTTATCTTTTTTTGTCTTTTGTATCATTTTTTAAAATGGTTAAGTTTAACGTTTTAAAAATTTATTTTTTCTTACTTGAAACTGTTTTTTTCGAACCACGACGTGCGCGTGCATTAGTTCGTGTTCGCTGACCACGAACAGGTAAACTCGTACGGTGTCGCTTACCACGATGACAATTAATTTCATTTAATCGTTTAATGTTTAAACCATTAAAACGTCGTAAATCACCTTCTAATTTTAAATCTAATGCTTCTAAATTAGTACGTAATGCAACTGTTTCATCTATTGATAAGTCATCTGTACGACGAATGGTGTCAATTTCTGCATTTGCGACAATTTGTTTTGCAGTTGTTAATCCAATACCATGAATATACGTTAAGGCATATTCAATTCTTTTATTTCGAGGTAAATCAACCCCTAATAATCTTACCACTTAAATGACTCCTTTAATATATTAACCTTGACGTTGTTTATGTTTCGTATTTTCACAAATTACCATAACACGACCTTTCCGTTTAATGACACGACATTTGTCACACATTTTTTTTACTGATGGACGTACTTTCATAACAAATTTTTTAATTTTTAACTTATTAGTTTATTTTGACTTTACCATATCTTTATAGATATTTGATAAAATAACACTTCGTACTTCTCTAGTGGTATCGATTGTTACACCTACTAAAATAAGTAATGATGTTGTCCCTAATCCTTTTAGATTAGATATATTTAATAATCCTTCAATAACATTTGGTAATGTTGCAATCGTTGCTAAAAAAATTGCTCCAATGAATGTGATTCGGGTCATTGTTTCTTTAAAAAAATATGTTGTAGATTCACCGGGGCGAATACCAGGAACAGTTACAGCCATTTTTCGTAAATCATTTGAGATATCTTTTGGATTTAAAACAATTGTTGAATAAAAATAGCTAAAACCTAAGATTAAACTAAAATATGCAATCCAATACAAAATTTTGGAAAATTTTGCTAAAAATTCAATTGAAATTATTGGAAGTAAACCAGAATTAAGAATATAGACTGGTAATACTAATAACGCCGCTGTAAAAATAATAGGCATTACACCTGCTTGATTTAATCTTAATGGAATATAATTTGCAGTTCCTAAATCATTAGCAAATCCTTTTTCCGTTACATTTAATTCTTTAGAAGAAACTAATGGGACCATTCGAACACCTTCTTGTAAATAAACAATTCCACTAATTGCAATAAAAAATACTAGAGTAATTAATATTTTTGACGCGAATGATATTGTTGTAGTTTGATCCGAAAGTAAATTTTTTGCTAAATTTGGTAAATTTGAAACAATGTTAGTAAAAATTAATAATGAAGCACCGTTTCCAATACCGTGTTCTGTAATAATTTCACTAATCCACATAACAATCATCGATCCGACTGTTAAACAAAGAATAATTTCAAAAGCAAAATTTAAATTCCAGTTAAAAAGAATACTTTTTAAAAAGAATGCAATACTTGTACTTTGAAGTATGGCCCAACCTAAACTTATTAAACGTGTAATTTGAGTAATTTTACGTCTACCCGCCGCACCTTCTTCTTTTTGTAATTTTTCTAAAGATGGAACAATACTTACAAGTAATTGCATTAAAATTGATGCATTAATATATGGAAAAATATTTAATGTAAAAATTCCAATTACAAAGGTTCCACCACCAGAAAACGTATTTAAAAATCCAGAAATAGGGCTATTTTTAATAAAATTTGATAAGTACTCTTGATCAATTCCTGGTACAGGAATAAATGTTCCAATACGAACTAAAATTAGTAACCCTAAAGTAATTAATACCTTTGAAGTTAATTCTTTTGGAATTAATTCAAGACCTTTTTCATTTGTACTCATAACCTTCGTTTATTTTAAGTTTATTAAACTAAATGTTCTAGTGAAACATCTCGTTTTTTTGCAACTTCAGCTTTAGTTGTTAAATTATCTAACGCACAAACTGCTGCTCGGGCATTATTTAATAAATTATTCGAACCTAATTGTTTGGCAATTACATTTTTTACACCTGCAACTTCTAAAACTGTTCTAACAGCCCCGCCCGCAATAACACCAGAACCTTCAATAGAAGGTCGCATAATAATCTTACATGCTCCAAAGCGGCCTGAAACAGCGTGTGGAATACTTAAAGATTTAGTTAAAGGAACTGAAACTAAATGTTTTTGGCCATCTGTTTTGGCTTTTTTAAAAGCATTAATTACATCATTTGCTTTTGCAACACCTACGCCTACTTTTCCATTTTCGTCACCAATAACAACAATAGCTCGAAAACTTAGTTTTTTTCCACCTTTTGTTACTTTTGAAACACGACTAATTTGAACTAAACGTTCTACTAATTGTTTTTCACGTTGACGATTATTACGTTTAGGATTCTTTTTTGTTTTATTAACTTCTTTTAAATCGGTACTCATACTTACTTTTTATAATTTATAGTATTAATTTAAAATTCTAATCCACCAGCACGTGCACCATCTGCTAATGCTTTTACACGCCCATGATAAATATAAGAACCTCGATCAAAAACAATTTGTTTAATATTTTTTGCAAGACTACGTTCAGCAATTTTTTTTCCAATTACTTTTGACGCTTCGCAAGTATTTCCTTGAGTAATTAAACTTTTGATTTCAGGGTCTAATGTTGAACATGAAATTAAAGTTTGATAATTATTATCATCAATTACTTGTGCATAAATATGTTGATTTGAACGAAATACTGAAAGACGTGGACGTTTTTGGGTACCTTTTACTGATCCTCTTAAACTTTCACGTTTACGTGATACTTTTTTTGATAATTGCATATTTCTATTTTTTACCAGATTTACCAGCTTTTCGTTTTACATTTTCATTTTCATAACGGATACCTTTACCTTTATAAGGTTCTGGTGGACGCCATGATCGAATTTTTGATGCGAATAAACCTAATTCTTGTTTATCACACCCTTCTAAAATTAAAGTTGTATTCTTAACTACTTCAATTGAAACAGTTTCGGGAATTTTTAATTCTACTTGATGACTGTAACCTAAATTTAAAACAATTTGCTTACCTTTAACGACTGCCCGATAACCAACACCTTGTAACAATAAGGTAATTTTAAATTTTTCTGAAACACCTACAACCATATTATTAATTAATGAACGGTACAAACCATGTAAACTTTGGCTTGTACGTGTTTTAACTTTTGGACTAATAACTAAAGTTTCATTCTGATGACCAATAATTATTGATTCAGGAATAGCTTGTTCTAATTGTCCAAACTTACCTTTTACAATTAAATTTAAACCATTTTGTGTAACTTCTACACCAACTGGAACTTTAATTGGTAACTTTCCGATACGTGACATATTATTTTTTAATTACCAAATATAACATAATACTTCTCCACCAATACCAAGCTGACGTGCTTTAATATTTGTCATAAGACCTTGTGAAGTTGAAATAATTGCAATACCTAAATTTCCTAAAATATTAGGTAAACTTTTTGTATTAGAATAAATACGTAAACCGGGTTTACTTACTCTTTTAATTTTTGAAATAACAGGAATTCGTTCTGACCCTTTATATTTCATTGATAATAATAACGTTTTATTTAAATTTTCAGTATAAACTTCAAAACCTTCAATAAAACCTTCTTCTTTTAAAATTATTGAAATACTATTTGTCATTTTGGTAAATGGAATTTCAACAATTTGATGTTTTACCATATTTGCATTTCTAATACGCGTTAACATATCAGAAATTGTGTCATTAACCACAAATTTCTCCTTTGAATTAATCGTTAAATGGGAAACCTAAGGCTTTTAAAAGTGCCTTACCTTCAACTTTAGTTTGTCCGGTAGTTACGATATTAATATCAAAACCACGCATTTGATCAACATCATCGTACTCAATTTCTGGAAAAATTAATTGTTCAATTAAACCTAAATTATAATTACCGTGTTTATCAAAACCTTTTGAACTTAAACCACGAAAATCTCGAATTTGAGGTAGTGTAATATTAATTAATTTATCTAAAAAAGCGTACATTTTTTCACTACGTAAAGTAACAGTTACGCCTAATTCCATTTGTTCCCGAATTTTAAAACCCGCGATGGCTTTTTTACTTTTTGTAATCACTGGTTTTTGACCAGTAATAATAGTAAATTCTTCAATTGATTTTTTTAAAATATTATTATTACTAGCAGCTAAACCTAGAGACCGGTTAATTTGAATTTTTTCAACTTTAGGAATTTCATGAGAGTTCTTATAACTTAATTCATTTGCTAAAGTTGGAATAGCTGTTTCAATATATAAAGTTTTAAGTCTTTGAATCATATTAAAACTCGTAAAATAGATTAATTTTTGTAAATTTTTACATTTGAATGATGAATTGGTGCTTCAATTTGTTTGATTTCACCTACATCACCTTCTTTATTTGGCTTAACATGCTTAAATTTTAAATTAATACCTTTTACTAATATTTTCCCAGTATTTTTAAATAATTTAAGAACTTCACCATTTTTTTCTTTATCAAAACCTGAAATTACTTCAACATTATCACCTAATTTAATTGGAAATTTTGTACGTTTTCCCACTATAAAACCTCCGGTGCTAAAGAAACAATTTTTGAGAAATTTTTATCTCGAATTTCACGAGCAACAGGACCAAAAACTCGTGTCCCTTTTGGATTACTGTCAGCATTTACAATAACCGCAGCATTATCATCAAAACGAATAAACATTCCATCTGGACGACGAATTGTTTTTCGTGTACGAACAACAATAGCACGAACAATATCTGAGCGTTTTACAGGCATATTTGGAATTGATTCTTTAACAACACCAATAATTGTATCACCTACGCTTGCATATTTTCGATTACCTCCTAACACTCTAATGCACATAATTTTTCGTGCTCCAGTATTATCGGCTACTGTTAAAATAGTTTGAGGTTGGATCATATATTATGTTTTACTTTAACTAACTAAAGATGATTTAGATATTACTTTTGATAACATCCAGCGTTTTTTTCGACTCAATGGTCGGCATTCTTGAACAAGAACTTGATCCCCGATATTACATTCTTCATTCTCATCATGGGCTAAATATTTTTTTGTTTTAACCATAATTTTTGAATACATTGGGTGTGAATAACGACTTTCAACATTTACTACAATGGTTTTGTCCATTTTATTACTAATAACAATACCAACTTTTTCTTTTACTGGCATTTAAAACTCCTAATCTGAAAAAATTGTAGTTAAAATTTTTTGATGCTCAATTGTTAATAATTGAGATAATCTATGTTTTGCGTGTTTAATCTCATGAGGATTAAACGGTTGACGAGTTGCTTTTTTAAATCGTAAATCAAACAATTCTTTTTTAGTTTTAAGAATTTCTTGACGTAACTCTTCATTATTTAAATCTTTAATTTCCGCAATTTGAGGTAGACTCATATTTTATTCAATACCTTCTTTTGTAATGAATTTAGTTTTAACTGGTAATTTATAAGAAGCTAATTTCATAGCTGCTTTTGCTACTTCAATTGGAACACCACTTAATTCAAAAATAATAGTTCCAGGTTTAACAGTTGCAACCCAGTAATCTACTGTACCTTTACCTGAACCCATTCTAGATTCAGCAGCACGTGCTGTTACACTTTTATCTGGAAAAATTTTAATCCATAATTTTGCACCACGTTTTGTATAACGCGTAATTGTTCGACGGGTTGCTTCAATTTGTCGTGAAGTAATCCAACTAGGTTCTAATGCTTGAAGTCCATAATCACCAAATGCAAGCGTGTTACCCCGAGTAGCAATTCCACGCATTCTACCGCGGTGGAACTTTCTATATTTTGTTCTTTTGGGACTTAACATAATAAAATAAAATGACGTAAAATTAATATTATCGTTTTGTTAAAATTTCGTTTTTAAATAACCAAACTTTAATACCTAAAATACCATAAATTGTATTTGCTTCTTTTGCTGAATAATCTATATCAGCACGTAATGTTTGTAGTGGTACTCGACCTTCTCGAATCCATTCACTTCGTGCCATTTCGGCACCATTTAAACGACCAGAAACTTGAATTTTAATTCCACTAGCTTTTGCAACTTGTGCACGTTGCATTGCTTTACGAATAGCTCGTCTAAAGGCAATACGCTTTTCTAATTGTTCAACAACATAATCTGCAATTAATGAAGCACTTAAATCTGCATTTTCAACTTCTGTAATATTAATTCGAATTTGATGATTTTTTGGTAAAATCTGTTTAATATTATTTGATAAAGTTTCAATACCTAAACCACCTTGACCTACTAAAATACCAGGTCTTGCTGTTTCAATCGTTAATTCAATTTGATCGCCACGACTATTTCGATTAATTCTAATATCTGAAATACTCGCCGTTTTCATAAATGGTTTAAGATAGGTACGAATTTTATCATCCTCTTGCAATAAAACTGCATATTGATTTAAGTTGATAAACCACGCTGATTTATGTTTTTGTGTAATACCTAACCTAAAACCTAAGGGATGTGTTTTTTGACCCACGAATTATATCCTTTTCGGTAAATAAAATAAATTGTTAATTAACTGCTTTAACAACAATTGTAATATGACAAGTTGGCTTTAAAATTTTATAAGCTCGGCCTTGTGCACGTGGCCTAATACGTTTTAACTTTGGTCCTTCATTTGCATAAGCAGCATCTACAATTAGATTTTTTTTATCTAATCCAAAATTATTTTGTGCATTTGCAGCAGCAGAATGTAAAACCTGCCAAATAGGACCGCATGAACGGTAAGGCATAAATTCTAGCATCATTAATGCTTCTTGGTATGAACGACCACGAATTTGATCTAAAACTCGTCTTACTTTATGAGGCGACATTCGAATATATTTTGCGATTGCACGAGTCGATTGAATTTCCGACATAAAAATTTTCCTTAACGTTTAGCCTTTCTATCTGTTTTAATATGAGATCTAAATGTTCTTGTTGAAACAAATTCTCCTAATTTGTGACCAACCAATTGATCAGAAATAAAAACTGGTACATGTTGTTTACCATTATATACAGCAATTGTATGGCCTACCATAATTGGTAAAATAGTAGAAGAACGTGACCAAGTTTTAATTGTCTCTTTATTGTTGATTGCATTTTGCTTATCAATTTTTTTTAATAAATGATATGCTACAAAAGGCCCTTTTTTAATTGATCTTGACATCTTAAAAATAATTAGTTTTTTTAAAGACTATATTTAATTACAGCGACGAATAATATAAGCACTACTTGCTTTTTTCTTATTCCGTGTTTTCATACCTAATGCTGGTTTCCCCCATGGTGTTAAAGGTCTTGTTCGACCTACTGGAGTTCGACCCTCACCACCACCATGAGGATGATCACAAGGATTCATTACTGAACCACGAACTGTGGGGCGTTTACCTAACCAACGAGTACGACCCGCTTTACCACTTTGAACTAAAATGGCCTCATTATTACTAACTTCACCAATTGTAGCAAAACATTCTTTGCGGATTAATCTAACTTCTTTGGATGGTAATCGAAGAGTAACAAAATCACCTTCTTTAGCTAAGAGTTTAGCTGAAGTTCCGGCTGCACGAACAATTTGACCACCACGATTTGAAATTAATTCAATATTATGAACTACTGTTCCTAAAGGAATTTCGCTTAAAGGTAGAGCGTTACCAATATTTAAAGGAACATCAAATCCTGATTCTACAATAGTTCCAACGTTTAAATTATTTGGTTGTAAAATATAACGTTTTTCACCATCAGTATAGTGTAATAATGCAATACGAGCATTACGGTTAGGATCATATTCAATAGAAACAACTTTTGCTTCAACATTGTATTTATTTCGTTTAAAATCAATTAAACGGTAACGTTTTTTATGACCCCCACCACGATGACGTATTGTAATGACACCACGGTTATTACGTCCTTTATTACGTTGATTTTTACGAATTAAACTTTTTTCTGGTTTCGATGTTGTAATTTCATCAAATGATGAAAGAACACGAGTACGGGTACCAGGCGTATATGCTTTATAAAGGCGAATACTCATAAATTTTTTTTTAATTAATTTATTTTTAACTTTCAGCAAATAAATTTATTGTGTTTCCTTCTGATAAAGTTACAATAGCTTTTTTATAGTGTGATTTCCAACCAACATATTTACCAACACGTCTTTTTTTCTTTGGTAATTGACATGTATTAACTTTAACAACTTTTACGTCAAATAAATACTCAATAGATTGTTTAATTGCAATTTTGTCAGACTTTGGATTCACAATAAAACTGTATTGATTATTTTCTAATAATCTAGTCGCTTTATCAGTAATAATTGGATATTTTATAACATTTGCCGCATTACGAGAATCAAATAAAGATTTAATCACAATAAATCTCCTTTATATCATTTAATGCTGAAACAGTTACTAAAATATTCTTAGATTTGATTAAACTTAATGTGTTTAAATTTGATGCGGAAATTAATTCAACATTTTTAAGATTTCTTGATGATAAACGAATTGCTTCTGTTTTATTAGAAACAATAATTAATAATTTTTCGTTCAATGACAATTTTAAATTTTTAATAATTTTAATTAAATCTTTACTTTTATTAGTAACAAAAGATTCTTCTAAATTCTCTATTACACAAATGTTATTTCTATTACTATAAAGTAACGTTTGTAAAGATAATTTACGTTCTTTTTGATTTAATTTAAATTTTAATGTTTTAGGTTTTGGTCCGAAAATAACACCTCCACCTTTCCATAAAGGTGAACGGTTTGATCCAGCACGAGCACGACCTGTACCTTTTTGACGCCATGGTTTACGACCACCACCCCTAACTTCCGCTCTAGTTTTTGTAGATACAGTACCTTGTCTTTTTAAAATTTGATGTCTTGTAATATCTTTATGAATTAAATAATTACCTGTATTTTCAAGAACTTTCAATTCTAAATTTTGGTCTTGATTTGAGACTTGTCCATTAGTACTTAAAATACTATATGTAACAAATTTTTTAACCGTCATAATTTATTTCAATAGATTCATGATTTAATTAATATAAATATAAATTATTTTGTTGTTACAATACTAACCAAATTTCCAGGTTTTCCTGGAATGGAGCCTTTCACAACTAAAATATTTTCATTAATATTTACTTGTACAATTTTTAATTTTTTAATCTGGGTATTTTTATTACCCATTTGACCAGCCATTTTTTTGCCTGGTAAAACACGACCTGGTGAAGTACCCATGCCAATAGAGCCGGGAGCTCTATGATTTTTTGAACCATGAGTCATTGGGCCACGTGCAAAATTATAACGTTTTTGTAACCCTGAAAAACCTTTACCTGATGTTTTACCAGAAACATTAATAAAATCCCCTGAATTAAATGATTGAGCAGTAATAATTTGACCTACATTAAAATCTTTTGGGTTTTCAAGTCTGTATTCTTTTAAATATTTTAATGGTTGAATATTTGATTTTTGTAAGTGACCAAATTGTGGTTGTGTTAATTTTTCTGAACGAACATTTCCATAACCAATTTGGATAGCATTATATCCATCTGTTAAATTTGTTTTAATTTGTGTAACAACACAAGGTCCAACTTTAATAATTGTAACAGGAACAATATTACCTGACTCATCAAAAATTTGAGTCATACCAATTTTATTACCTAAAATACCTAATGACACAATTTTTCTCCACTTTTATTATTAAGTTTGTTATCAAATTTCTTTAACATTCAATTTTTTTTAAATCTGAGAAAAAACGTAATTAAATTTGTTTAATCTAATAACATAAATTTAATTGATTGAAGTATATTTGTCTAGGTATGTTAAATATACTACTTTAATTTAAAATATAAAAATATTGGCGGAAATCACTAGTACCTATTATTAGGAAAACGGTGCAAAATAATTATTAAGTTAACTTATTGTAAGGAGAAATATGGGAAAAGTTGTTGGTATTGATTTAGGTACGACAAACTCAGTTGTAGCTATTATGGAAGGTGGTCAACCTACTGTAATTGCAAATGCGGAAGGTGTTCGAACAACTCCATCGATTGTAGCGTATACAAAAAAAGAAGAATTATTAGTAGGTCAAATTGCAAAACGACAAGCTGTAATTAATGCAGAAAATACATTCTTTTCAGTAAAACGTTTTATTGGTTCAAAAGCTAATGAAATTACAACTGAAGCAAAAGAATTACCTTATAAAGTAATTGAAGATTCAAAAGGAAATATTAAAGTAAATTGTTCCAATTTAAATAAAGAATTTAGTCCTGAAGAAATTTCTGCACAAATTTTACGTAAATTAATTAATGATGCTAGTACGTATTTAGGTCAACCTGTTACACAAGCTGTTATTACTGTACCAGCTTATTTTAATGATTCGCAAAGACAAGCAACAAAAGATGCTGGTAAAATTGCAGGTGTCGAAGTATTACGAATTATTAATGAACCTACAGCTGCATCCTTAGCTTATGGTTTAGATAAAAAAAATAATGAAACAATTCTAGTTTTTGATTTAGGCGGTGGTACTTTTGATGTTTCAATTTTAGAAGTAGGTGATGGAGTTTTTGAAGTTTTATCAACATCAGGTGATACAAGTTTAGGTGGAGATGATTTTGATAAAATTATTGTAAATTGGCTAGTAGCTGATTTTAAAGAAAAAGAGGGTATTAATTTATTAAAAGATACTCAAGCTCTACAACGTTTAACAGAAGCCGCTGAAAAAGCTAAAATTGAATTATCAAGTACTTTAGAAACGACAATCAGTTTACCATTTATTACCGCCAATGAAACTGGTCCAAAACATATTGATACACCCATTACACGGGCAAAATTTGAAGATTTATGTGATGGCTTAATTAACCGTTGCCGAATTCCAGTTGAAAACGCCATTAATGATGCAAAAATTGATAAATCAAAAATTGATGAAGTTGTACTAGTTGGTGGTTCAACACGAATCCCTTCAATTCAATCATTAGTAGAAAAAATTACAAGTAAAAAACCCAACCAAACCGTAAACCCAGATGAAGTAGTTGCAATTGGTGCCGCTGTTCAAGGTGGTGTTTTAGCTGGTGAGGTTAAAGACATTTTATTATTAGATGTTACTCCATTATCATTAGGGGTTGAAACATTGGGTGGAGTAATGACAAAAATTATTGCTCGAAATACTACAATTCCAACAAAAAAATCAGAAGTCTTTTCAACAGCTGTTGATAACCAAACAAATGTAGAGATTGAAGTTCTTCAAGGTGAGCGAGAAATGGCTCAAGATAATAAAAGTTTAGGTAATTTTCGTTTAGATGGTATTCCCTTAGCAACCCGTGGAGTTCCACAAATTGAAGTAACGTTTGATATTGATGTAAACGGTATTTTATCAGTAAATGCCAAAGATAAAGGAACAGGTAAAGAACAGTCTATTACTATTCAGGGAGCTTCAACTTTAGATGAAAAAGAAGTTGAAAATATGGTAAATGCAGCAGAACAATATGCTCAGGAAGATAAATTAAAACGAGAAAAAATTGATTTTAAAAATCAAGCAGATTCATTGTGTTATCAATCAGAAAAACAAATTAATGATTTAGGTGAGAAAATTGATTCTACACAAAAAGAAGCAGTTAAAAAAGTAATTCAAGAAATTCGTGAGAATATTGAAAAAGAAAATTTAGATATTCTAAAACCGCAAGTTGAAGAATTGCAAAAATTAATGGGTGAAATTGGAAGTGAATTATATAATGAGGAATCGAATTCTCCCACTAATCAAAATGATGATAATGACGCGGTAATTGATACAGATTTTCAAGAATAATTTTCTATAAAAAAAAAGAACGTGACTTTTTTAAAAAGTCACGTTCTTTTTTTTTATAGAAAATTATTAGTCTGAATCAACAATAATACATTCCGTTGTTAAAATCATACTAGCAATTGATGCCGCATTTTGTAAAGCTGAACGTGTTACTTTTGCAGGATCAACAATACCTAATTCATACATATTTCCGAATTCATTTTTTGCAGCATTATAACCTATTTCAAATTCTGCTTCTTGAATTGCTTCTACAATTACAGGACCATTAACCCCAGCGTTCTCAGCAATTCTACATAAAGGAGCAATAATTCCGCGAGCCATAATTAATGCACCAATTAATTCATCCTCTTTTAAATTATTTTTTGACCAAGTAATTAAATTATTTGATAAATGAGCTAAAGTTGCACCACCACCTGGTACAATGCCTTCTTCAACGGCAGCTCTAGTTGCATTAATTGCATCTTCTAAACGTAATTTTTTATCTTTCATTTCTGTTTCAGTAACAGCACCCACTTTAATTACTGCAATTCCTCCAGCTAATTTAGCAATTCTATCTTGTAATTTTTCTTTATCGTATCCTGTATCAGCAGTATTTAATTGTTTTCGTAATTGTTCACAACGAATTTGAATAGCTTCTTCTGTTCCTTCAGCAACAATTGTAGTTGTTTCTTTACCAATAATTACTCGACGTGCTTGTCCTAAAAACTCTGGTTGAATATTATCTAATGTTAAACCTGCATCTTCAGTAATTACAGTACTATTTGTTAAAGTTGCGATATCTTCTAACATTAATTTACGTAATTCACCAAAACCGGGTGCACGAACAGCTACTACATTTACAATCCCTTTTAATTTATTTAAGATTAAAGTAGCTAGTGCTTCTTTCTCTACTTCTTCAGCAATTAATAATAATGGCCGTTTTGTTTTACTAACCAATTCCAAAATTGGTAATAAATCTTGTTGAACTAGGGTAATTCGTTTATCTGTAAGTAAAATTAATGGATTTTCATATGAAACTTCCATTTTATCTGTATCGGTAATAAAGTAAGGAGAAATAAATCCTTTTTCAATTTTCATTCCTTCTGTAATTTCTAATTCAGTTGTAACACCTTTGCCTTCTTCAAGTGAAATAACACCTTCTTTTCCTACTTTATCTAAAGCATTTGCAATTAAATCTCCAATACTTTGGTCATTTCCGGCAGAAATAGAAGCTACTTGACGAATTGATTCTAAATCTTCAACCGGTTCTGCAAATTCATTAACTTGACTAATTAAATATTGGGTTGCTTTTTCAATACCTAATTTAATTCCGATTGGATTTGCTCCGGATGCTACATTTTTTAAACCTTCTTTTACAATTGCATAAGCTAAAACAGTAGCTGTTGTTGTACCATCACCTGCGACATCATTTGTTTTTGAGGCCGCTTGTCGAATTAAAGAAACACCTGTATTTTCAATATGTTCTGGTAAACTAATTTCTTTTGCGATTGTTACACCATCATTAACAATTTGTGGACTACCATAAGCTTTTTCTAATACAACATTTCGTCCTTTTGGACCTAAAGTTACAGAAACAGCTTCAACCATAATTTCCATACCACGCTCTAATGCACGTCTTGCATTATCTTGATATAAAATTTTTTTAGACATAATTTTTCCAATAATATTTATAAAGTATAAATAAGATTAATATAGTTGAGAAATATTTTGCAAGGTAAATGGTTTGATTTTACTAAAAAAAAAATTATTTAAATTTAGGGGTTTACTAAATAGGTTTTTTAATAGTATTATTTAATATAATAATAGAGTTTGGGCTTGTAGCTCAGTGGACTAGAGCACGTGGCTACGAACTACGGTGTCAGGGGTTCGAATCCCTTCTTGCTCAATATTTAGATATTGTTACAAATTTTATTGTTAAGCTAACATTATAAATTTCAAATATAAAAATCTTTATATTTGAAATTTAATTATGGGGTGTCGCCAAGTGGTAAGGCTGTGGACTTTGACTCCGCCATTCGTAGGTTCGAATCCTGCCACCCCAGTTATTAAAATTTTATTCATTTTTAACGCTTTTAATATAAATACGATATAATACGAAAGAAATAGAAATGTGTTTAATTTTTTAAAAGTAGGAATAAATAAGTATGGCAACAATTCAATTTATTAAAGGTTTAGATGAAAAAGTATTACCTGACGTAAAATTAACAAGGTCAAAAGACGGAAGTACAGGAACAGCAACTTTTCGTTTTAAAGATCCAAATATTTTAGATAAAAGTACTGCTAAAGAAGGGGAAATTACCGGGATGTATTTAGTTGACGAAGAAGGAACCCTTGAAACAAAAGATGTAAATGCAAAATTTATTAATGGTAAACCTCAAGCAATTGAAGCGGTTTATATTATGCGAAGCCCAGATGCATGGGATCGATTTATGAGGTTTATGGAACGTTATAGCGAAACAAATGGCCTTGTATTTACAAAAGCAAATTAATTAAAATAGATAAACAAATAAACAATGAGAGTTCCTTTAAGTTGGGTTAATGAATTTGTTAATATTGAAAATATTAATTTAGAGGATTTAATTGAAAAATTAACTTTAGCGGGGTTTGAAGTTGAAGAAGTTTTAACTTTAACGATTAATAATAAATTAGAAACTATTTTAGATTTATCGGCAACTGCAAATCGACCTGATAGTTTATCAATACGTGGAATTAGTCAAGAAATTGCTGCGGTTTTAAATAAGCCTATAAATAAAAATTTTAATTTAAGTTCAAAAGAATTTAATACTTTTTTAACCGACCCAATTTCATTAAATAATAAATTAGAAATTACGAATCATTTTGATAGTTCACTTTGTTCTGACTTTTTAGCGATTGAATTAGAAAAATTTAATTTTAATATAATCCCCAATTGGTTAAAACATAAATTAATTTGTTGTGATATCCAACCTCAAAATAATATTAATGATTTAATTAATTTTATTTTATTAGAAACAGGTTACCCATTTGAATTTTATGATTTAGAAAAAATTAAAATGAATTTAAAATGCGAAAACTATATCCTAAATCTTAAACAAATTAAAAATTCAGAAAATATTCTGTTAGAAAATTTAGAAGATTCATTAAAACTAAATTCTGATTCTAAGATTTTAGGTCTATACGCAAATGAAGAATTAATAAGTTTAGCAGGAATTGAAACTTTAAAACTTTATAAACCTAATAAAATGACGGAACAATTTTTAATTGAAGGGAGTATTTTCAATTCAAAATTAATTCGTCAAACTTCAAGAAAAATAGGTTTAAGAACTAGTCGATCTGCAAGATATGAGAAAAGAATTAATAATAGTGAATTTTTATTAGCAATTTCAAGGTTATTAGAATTAATAAAAAATATTAATAATCAAGTAAAATTTAAAATTCACACTAAAAAATTTGAAACATCGGGTCACGAAATTAAAATCCCATTACAATTAAAAAATATTAATGAAATTTTAGGTCCTATTGTTTCAAATGTGGAACCCCTTGATTCCATTTCGAATAATGTAGTTTATTTAACTGAGAAATTAGTTTATGAATATTTGACCAGATTAAATTTTAAATTAAAACCAACAACAATAGACCCAACTATAAGTTGGAATGTTATTATTCCATTTTTAAGAAAAGATGATATTACAAAAGAAATTGATTTAATTGAAGAAATTGGTAGATTACATGGTTTTAATAATTTCATCACTAAATTACCAAAAATTAAACAATTAGGTAATCCAGATTTAAGTTATAAATTTCGTATTAAATTAACATCATGTTTTTTAAACACTGGAATGAATGAATTAATAAATTATTCATTAGTGGGAATAAATACCAGCACTTCGGTTAAATTAAATAACCCGTTAACTGTTGATTATGCAAATTTAAGACAATCTTTATTACCAAAAATTATTCAAAATTATAATTATAATTTAAAACAAGGCCAAGAAGATTTTGAAGGTTTTGAGTATGGACATGTTTTTAAATTAAATTCAAAAAAGAAGTATCACGAAAAAGAAGTTGTTAGTGGAATTTTAGGGAATTTAAAGCAACATCGAAATTGGAATACAAAAGCTCACTCATTAACATGGGTTCAAGCTAAAGGGAAATTAGAATTAATTTTTGATAAACTTGATATTCAAACATATTGGAAAGACTTAGACCAAAAACAATATGAAAATGTGTTACATCCATTTCGTAGTGCGACGATTTATTTAAAAGAAACAAATGAAGTATTAGGTGTTTTTGGACAAATTCATCCCATTATTTTTAAAAAAGAAAATTTAAATTCATTACAATATGTTTTTGAATTAGATTTTTATAAATTACGTGAAAGTGAAAACTATAAAAATGTACCAATGTACCAAGAATATTCTATATATCCAAAAATTATTAAAGATATCTCTTTTATTATTGATAAACAAATTCTTTATTCAGAAATTGAAACTTTTATTTCAAAATATACGCAACCTTTAATTTCTAAAGTAGAACTACTTGATCAATACCAAGGAGTGAATATTCCAGAAGATAAAATTAGTTTATGTTTTAAATTAACTTTTCAATCAAACACAAAAACTTTAAAAACAGAAGAAATTGATGAATTATTACAAATTTTACAAAAACAGTTAATAAATAAATTTGATACGGTTTTTCGTGTCTAACTTAATTACCCTTGTTGGAGGCTCTTAACCACCTCCAACAATAGTAATAATTTCGATATTATCATCGAGTTTTAAAAAAGTTCTGTTCCAATTGTATTTCGGTAAAATTTTTTTATTATATTCTAAAACAATTAAGGCGGAATTGTAATTTAAATATGTTAATAAATCTATTAGATTTATCGAATCTGTTAAACGATATTTTTGTTCATTTAAAGTTATTATAATTTTGCTATTCATTTTAATTAAGTTAATTATTTAATTATACACTAGACTTAAATAAATAAAACCTGTTATCATATCTAAGTAAATATACTTACTAGTATATTTAAATTTTGGCGGGCGTGGCCAAGTGGTTAAGGCAGTGGGTTGTGGTTCCACCATTCGCCGGTTCAAATCCGGTCGTTCGCCCTACCGATTATTTTATTATTTTCAGAAATTTATTTAAAAAAGGATTATTATGTCACGTTATCGTGGTCCAAAACTACGTATTACTCGTCGATTAGGAAATTTACCGGGATTAACTCAAAAAGTAACAACACGAACTGAACGCCCAGGTCAACATGGTAAAAATACTAAAAAACCAACAGAATATGGCATCCGATTAGAAGAAAAACAGAAATTAAAATTTAATTATGGTATAACGGAAGGTCAATTATACCAATATATTAAAGAAGCTCGTCGTAGACGTGGAGTAACAGGTTTAATTTTATTTCAACTTTTAGAAATGCGTTTAGACAGTGTATGTTTTTCTTTAGGTTTTTCTTCTACAATTGGTGGAGCAAGACAAATTGTTAATCATGGACATGTTATAGTAAATGGTAAATCTGTTGATATTGCGAGTTTCCAATGTCGACCATATGATATTATTTCAGTTAAACCGAAAACAAGTTCAAAAACTTTAATTGAAACAAATTTAAAAAATAAACGTTTTAGTACTATTCCTTCACATTTAGAATTTGATTCAACAAAAATTGAAGGAAAAGTTAAAGATTATTGTCGTCGTGAAGATATTTTATTAGATTTAAATGAATTATTAGTTATTGAGTATTATTCAAGACGTTAGTCATAAAAAAAAGGTTATGTAGTTGGAATATATTCCAACTACATAACCTTTTTTTTATGACTAAAAATGGAGACATCTACAATTAAATTAACCGTTGATTGCTGGAGCTGCTAAAGCTACAGGTAATACTTCGCCAGATGCTAAATCTAATGGGAAGTTGTGCGCGTTACGTTCGTGCATTACTTCCATACCTAAATCAGCACGGTTGATGA
>Ga0209713_10000247_pt1 | contig 30160 bp, 37 predicted proteins | sample ArcOceMetagenome_3_FD_187444 | JGI IMG/M metagenome (GOLD analysis project Ga0209713, IMG submission 187444) | Marine eukaryotic phytoplankton communities from Arctic Ocean - Arctic Ocean- Svalbard ARC20M Metagenome (SPAdes) (version 2) | ecosystem: Environmental > Aquatic > Marine > Oceanic...
TAATAAAAAAAAAGTCTAAAAAATAGAATGTTTAAATATGCGGTATAAAATAATTAGTATATTAAAAAATAATTAGTATATTAAAAAATAATTAGTATATTAAAAAATTCTTACTTATATATAAAATGGTTAAAAAAAATAAATCAAAGAAAAATAATAATAAAAAAATAAAAGGAGGGTTTTGGAGAGATATAGAAAATTTATCTTTATTAATACCTAAATTAAATAAAGTTAAAAATTTAAATAAAAAATCATCAAAAAAAAAAAAACTTAAAGGTGGGTTTATTCGCGCAGGTTCTCAGCAATATTTTTAACTAAATTTATTATAAGTTAAGTTAAATTAAAATTTCATTTATTTATTAATTAATTTAACATATTAAATTAATTAATGAGTTATTTCTAAAAAATTTTATATTTATATATAAATATATAGAAAAAATGTCTTCACTTGATAAAAAAACAATAGTTTTAGGATTAGTATTTGTAGTATTTCTTGCGTGCATAATGTATTACTATTCAAATAGAAATAGTGGTTCAGTTGATAATGAAGAATTTCATAATGAAGAATTTGATAATATGGAGCATCTCGAACCTAATTCGGAACAAGACAAACATCCTCTGGAACATTTTATTGAACAACATCCACCGAGAGTATCAAATATAAATAAATCCGAACAATTACCTATGGGTTCATCTGGAGATGATTATGCCGAATTAGATCAAGATCAACCAAATTTTAAAATAAAAGATAATCAATTACCAAATGATTGTTATCCAAAAGATCAATTAACACCAACTGATTTATTACCACAAGACCCAAATAGTAAATGGGCTCAAGTTAATCCAAATGGTCAGGGGGACCTAGCTGATCAAAATTTTTTAAATGCCGGTTATCATATTGGTATTAATACTGTAGGTCAAACTTTAAGAAATGCTAATATGCAACTTAGATCGGAACCACCTAATCCACAAGTTAAAGTTGCACCTTGGTTACAAAGTACTATTGAACCTGATTGTAACCGACGACCTATGGAAATTGGAGGAAATTAAATTTTAATATATTGTTTTTAATTTAATATTTTAAAAAAAAAATATATTATATATATATAAAATAAATGTTAAAGTGGTTTAATAAACTTAATGATATTCAGAAAATATTATTTTTTGGCACAATTGCTGTATTATTATTTTGTCTGTTACAAAAAACAGAAATATTAAAATATTTTGAAAAATTTGATGGTGAAGACACTTATGAACAATCAGAAGAAGGTAATGATTCGTTTGTGAATTATGGTGAAAATATAGAAGACTTTAGTAATGACGAAAAAATAAAAACATTTGTATTATTTTACGCTCCTTGGTGCGGACATTGTAAAACTGTAATGCCCGACTTTGATAAATTAGAAAATGATAGTGAAATAAAAAATTTACCCATAATAATAAAAAAAATAAATTGTGATACATCTCCCGAAATAGCTGAGAAACACGGTATTCAAGGTTTTCCCACATTAAAATTATTAAATAATGATATCAATGATAATACTAGTGTTGTAGAGTATGAAGGAGAAAGAAATTTTAGTAGTTTTAAAAATTTTATTAAAAATAATTTATAAATTTCATTATAGACTTATTATAATAAGAATTAATTTTTATTATAGATATTAATTCTTATTATAATAAACATTTTATTATATATTTATAATAGAATGTTAATTTTTATTTTAAAATAATCAAAATTATTATATAAATATTAGAATATATGGTAACTTTGAATGATAGAATAGAGAAATTGAAGTTAGATACTCCTTTCAAACAGAAATTGGATGTATATATGCAGAATATGGATAATAAAACTACTGATATAAATAATAGAATAGTAAGTGATAATAAAATATTTAATAATAATATAACTAATATACATGAACATAAATATCATATAAGTCAATTAAATAATATCATAAAAGAATATCAGTTAAAGTTACAATCAAATAAAACAGATATAGTATCTAACGAAAAAATAATTGAAAATGATATTAAAAAGGATAAAATTGTTAGTGCGGAAATACTAGTATTAACATTTATTGCAATATTTCTATTTTTTATAATTTTATTTATTATACATAGGATATTTATTAAATTTACGAATTAATATTTTAATTAAAGTTATAATATTATATTATAATATATTATAATATAAATTATGCCCACATCTAGATGTAATATGACAAAAAAATATATAGAAGGATTTTATAATTCACAGACAGGAACGTTGTTAGATAGAAATAATACAATTATTGACGACTTGAAAACAAAATATAAAAACAATCGAAATAAATACACTAAAGAGATACTTGAATATACAGAAACGAATATACCCGATAATACCAACTATAATGAGTGGTCTAAAATATATGGTGATTTAAATAATGCGGAGAGTTCAATACAGGGCAATTTAAGTACAATAGACGAATACAAAAAAAGGATTGACAAACAAATCAGCGAATCTAATACTAGTATTGACGAACAAAATAAAGAACTAGAAGACAACCGAATAAAATCAAATAGACTTCAAAATGAAAGACAAAAAATAGAAAAGGATATATATACTTTTCATAAAATTATAAGTAATGGAAGACAAAAATTATTATTTGGAAGAAATATATCAATAATATTAATAATTATTAATATTTTCTTATTAGTTTATTTATTTTATTCAATAAAAAATATAAATTAAAAAAAATTATAATTGTTATAATTATATATATAATGCCCAATCCAACACCAAATGAATTAGAACCCGTATTTCAAGATATAGAGAATAATAAAAAATTACTTGAAAAACACATGGATATGATATATGATACTCGTGAGAATAATTTAAAAAGTAAATTAATTGAACACGATTCACTTTTAAAATTGGATAATAGAAACTTAATATTATCTAAAGTTATAGAAGAAAGATCCGATAATATAAAGGAAGAAGTAAGTAAAAAAACGAATGAATATTTAAATTATCGGCGCCAAATACAAATAAATAATTTTGAATATAGTAAAAAAATACAAAATATATTAATATTAATATTTACATCAATTATACTATTAGCATCTATTTTTATCGTATACTTTCCTTTAATAGCAACTAATTTTAAAACACCAATAATAATTGGGTTTTTCATAATATGGTTAATAATATATTTATACAATCTTTATTGGAATAGAAAACGAAAAAATAACGATTGGGACGAATATTTGTGGAAAGATTTGGATAAAAAAAATAAAAATGTTAAATTATTTGATTTCAACCATAACGAACAACGAGAACACGAGGAAGATATGGCTATAATCAATAATGTAAATTTGGATTTTAGTGCTAGGTCCGAAATACTAAAAAAGAGATTAAATAATATAAGTAATAAAATTTGTAATTCTGAATCCGAAAAAATTAAAAGACATCAGGAAATGCTAGTATTGGAAAAAATAAAAAAGGATATGAATGTTACATGGGTGGATAAAAAATGTGGTAATACTATTAGCACAAATGCTGGTGGTGGTCAATACAATGTGGATGGCGGTGGTCAATACAATGTAGATGGTGGTGGTCAATACAATGTAGATGGTGGTGGTCAATACAATGTAGATGGTGATAGTCAAGGCAATGTGGATGGCGGTGGTCAATACAATGTGGATGGCGGTGGTCAATACAATGTGGATGGTGATAGTCAAGGCAATGTGGATGGCGGTGGTCAAGGCAATGTGGATGGTGATAGTCAAGGCAATGTGGGCTATGATAGTCAAGACAATGCGGATGGTGGTAATCAAAATTACTAAGTTAAAAACAGTAAATATTAGAATCGTATAAAAAACATAACTTTCAAAATTAAAATTTAATTTAAAAGTATAATAAATATTATACTTTTAAATTAATATTCGTTATTATATGGTCTATTACACATTTAAACATTTAAAACGTCGATTATATAAATAAAATTAATTTAATACAAAAATTATTAGACAATAAATACTATTCAGAATGGTTGATATAAGAGTTATATGTAATGTATATATTAAATAATCCTAAAATAGACGATATATATAAACTTGTATTTATGAAAGGTTATAATTTAACCGAATATTTGGATAATGGAAGTAAAATTGAATATCATATTTACGAAAATGGCTTATATTTATACGAATAGTAATATATCGTAAAGAATTTATATTAAATCCTAATAAAAATTTTAATATTAAAGAAAGTATAATAATATTAAAGAAAGTATATTAATATAATATATGCGTGAAAGGAGAAAACCTGTAGATTTTACAGAAACTCAATATATTATTTATAATAATATACATTATTCAATAGGAGATATTATCATAAAAAAAAATAAAGAACCAATTGGGAAAATTTCAAATATATTATATAATAAATTAAATATTATTAATGGATTAACTGAAAATGATTATATATTTTTTGTAAATAATGATATTTTTTTCTTAAATGAAATTGAAAAAAAAAATTAATAATGCCCTCAAATATATTTATATCATGTAAATGATTGTAATTCATCATTATCTATATATGAAAATCTCATATGTTATATAAAACAATTATTAAATTAGATGTGTTGTATATATTTGTTGTATATATTTGTATGATATCCACATATAAATATAATAAGAAAGAAACGTGCTTTTAACTCATTAACTGCTAATACAAAAAGTCAACAAATATAATTTCGTATAGGTTGATATGAGTAACTTGTTTTGGTTTGATAATTCATTCAATGAAGATATCAGCTCATGGAATGTATCATCAGTTACTAATATGAGAGAAATGTTTTGGGGTGCTACTGCATTCAATAGAGACATCAGCTCATGGGATGTATCTGCTGTCACTAATATGACAGAAATGTTTTTTGGTGCTACTGTATTCAATGGAGACCTCAGCTCATGGGATGTATCATCAGTTACTGATATGAGTGGCATGTTTTATGGTGCTACTTCATTCGGAGATCTACCAAATTGGTACCATGAATAATGAACTATACTATTAAGTATTCAACAGGTGGAGTAAAAGACCCAACCTATGGAAACAATCCAAAAAAGAAAAACAATCTATTATAATTAGCTTAAAGTTATAATAATATATTCATTAAATGAGTAAACAATAACTAATATTAATAGGTTTTATATTCTTACTCACAATCGGAATATTCCTATTATTAACTGTAATATATGTATGTTCAAGTTATTGCATAAATAAATATATTGAGCATAATACTATTACATTAAAAAAAGAAGATATTATAATATCACCATTGATGATACCTGTTTAGATATCTATAAAAATTATTAAATAAGTTTAAAGTTATAATAATCTATTTATTAAATGTTCAAGACGAATGGGACGGATTAACAACTAATAAAATTAACATTAATTTTAATTAAAAAAAATAAATTTATTTATATTTTTTAATTATATAATGAAACAAACAAATAAATATTTATACGTGATTCCTTTTTCTATTATGTTGTTCGAAATATTTGCACCATATTCTATAAAATATAATCAAATAACTAATATTTTTATATTGTGTACTTTATTATTAAGTATATTTATAAATCTAAATACAATATATTATAAACAAATTCACGTTTCATCCATACTATATCCATTATATATATTAATGATAATATATTATCTAATTGGGAAAAATAATATCTATTATATAGCTCAAATTAACAGTCGTAATGATGTGTATCCATCAAATACTATAATTGATATATGCAATGATTTAATTTTAAATTATTGTAATGATATGAATACAATTGTTGACTTTGGTTCTGGTACTTGTCATACACTATCTAAATTAAATGTAAAAAATAAAATAGGCATAGAATATGATCAACAAATTTATCAGAATGGATTAAAAAATATTAGAAATAATAATTATAAAATAAAAAATATAAATTGTGATATTAATGATTACGAATTTAATCATAATTGTATTATATATATGTATGAACCATTATGGAATAATAATAATATTAAAGTATATCATAAATTATTTAGTAAGCTATCTCAAACTAATTTTCATTATAAAATAATTTATATTAATGGTACTAAATCAAAACAATTAAATGAAACATTTTTTAAAAAATACAAATTTAAAATAATAAAAAAACAATTTATTGGTTCAATTATATATAATAAATATATTTATTTATTTGAAAAAATGTAAGATTTTAATGTGAAATGGGTTAAAACTCTTAAATTAAATGAAAATACAAAAAAAAACCTAAAATACCATGGTATGAATTAGATAAAGAATTATAATATTAAAAATTGAAAAATAAAATAAAAAAATTCTATCAACTTTTTAATAATATAAATGAAAAACCTTGAACAATACGGAAACTTTAATCACGATTAAAGCTTTGAAGATCTTATAAAAAGAATAGCTCAAAACACAGACGATAATAATTCATATCAATCAAGTTATAATGAATCAATTGGTTTGCCAATGCAGTCTGAATATTTTTCTTTAAAACTTGAAAAAAAAGCTAAAGAATGGGATACCTTTATGTTAAAAGGCGATGATTTCAAGCCACAAAAAAAGAAACTTATTATGAAATCTGTTAATCATACTGTTCAAGGTAGTATTTCAAAATGGAATAAATATATTATGGAAATTGAAGATAAGCCTCTTTATAGAAAGGTCCATCTTCAAGATAAAAATTGTAGCAAAGAACGAATCCAGTTACTTGAAAATTTACCAAAGATTGATACAAAATTATATATACTTAAGAAACAAATGAACTTGGCTTGTAAGATAAAAAATAAAAAATCAAAAAATGTAAGAACATTATTCCTACAAGGTATTCTTAAAAAGAAAGGTGATTTGATAAAAACTCAATCTATTGATATATAATTTACTTTAATTCGAGAGATAATTAGTTATATTGGAGGTTCAAATAATTAATTTATAAAAAAACTTAAATGATAAATAAATAATTATTTATTTATCATTAACATAAGAGCAATAAAAAGAGTTTGTACCTTACTAAATATAATTTTTATATTTTTTATCTCTTTCACATCTTCTTTTTTTAGTTAAATCATAACGTTTAGTTTCTTTTTCTTTAGATGATTTATTTTTTTGAGTATCTTTTTTATTTTTATCTTTTTTATTTTGATCTTTTTTATTTTGATCTTTTTTATTTTGATCTTTTTTATTTTGATCTTTTTTATTTTGATCTTTTTTTTTAAACTTACTATAATTTTGATTATCCATATTTTAGTTTATATAATAAATAAAAATTATATATTAATTATTTGTCAATTTTTATTCTTAAATAAAAAACTCAATAATTAATATATAATAATTAATGGAATATTCTAGTCTTAAAAAATCTCTTAAAACTCTTAAATTAAATGAAAATACAAATTTTACAGCTATTGATATTGACTATACCAAAAAAGAAAAAGATATACTTGGTCAAATTAAAGTGAAAAAACAAGAAGGTATTACGATGTATATAAATAAAGAAATTAAGTATCCAATTGATAATATTGCATTTGTTGTGAATGATAGTGAATTTAATATTACTTGGTATCCTGAAGAAAAACATTGGAAACAAAAACCAAGAATTAAATAGGTATGGAGTGAACAATAATAGGTTTTGAGAAAAATGGTAAATTATTTAATAAAAATGCTTAACAATTAGATAATGAAAAATTAAAAAAAGAAGGTTATATATCAAATATTACGATAAAACAGTTTTAGAAAATTAATATATGATAATAATGGATTTATATTAGTAAAAACGATATAAATAAATAAAAAATGGGTTAATAATATTTATTTTTATCAGGTGATTATACAAAAACTACTATAAATATATGGTCAATAGAAGGTGCTATATAAAGTGGTAAAATAACTGCTAATTATATTTAGATAAGTATAATAAATCATATATAGTCCATTATAAACATCACGACCCTTTCTATATTAAATTAATTCAATATATAGATAATTTTTTATATGAGTTATATCTACCTAATATAATTAATTTATTAATCATATTAATTTTTTAATCATATTAATTTTTTAATCATATTAATTTTTATTTCATATAAATATTTAATAAATGCTAAACATGTTAAAAAAATTTTACGAATTGTTTAAATGATAAGGTATTGTGCATAATAATACCAATTATTTATAACATAGATTTAATTTTCTTATGTATCAATGATTTCTTTGGTTATTTTTTTTAATTTGGGATTACTTGTTTTATTATATATTTTATGATATGGTGTTAATGTGGTAGAATGATAACTAATCAATCTTCTTAACCGTTGTTTATCATCAACTAATAATTGTTGTCGTAATAATAGTGTTGGTATACCAATAGATGAAATAATTTCAACAGAGAAAACTAACATATTAAAATACTCCATTAATAAATAATGAACAATCTCGTGGGACCACATCATATTTGAAGCCATTAATAAACCACGATAAAATAGTCTTTTTGATATATACAAGTCCTAAAATCTATATGCTAATATGTTCATATGATTGAATAGTATACCAATAATGACAATTACGATAAACATAATAATTTGTCTTTTATATATTGCAATATTATAGAATAATTATATAGATGAAATTATAATAAAATATTAAAATTAGTTTAGTATTTTATTATATTTTTTATAAATAGTAATAATTTATAATTAGATATAAAAAAAAATGATATAAAATATATAAAGATTAATATTAATATTATTATTAATATTAAATAAATATGTTTCATCCTGGAATGTTTGGAAATATGGGTGGTGGACCACCTAAAAATATTGATAACGAAAAATATTATAAAAGGTTGGGTATAGATAAAAATACTAACCCTTCAGATATTAAAAAAGCATATAGGAAATTAGCAGTGCAACTTCATCCAGATAAACCGACAGGGGATGAAGAAAAATTTAAAGAAATAAGTCAAGCATATGAAATTTTATCTAATCCGGAAAAAAAGGAACTATATGATAAATATGGCGAAGAAGGTTTAGATAATGAGGGTCCTTCTTCCGCGAATGATATATTTAATATGATGTTTAGTAATTCAAACAGGGGTCCAAAAAGACGTCAGCGAACTAAAGATGTCGTTTCTAAAATTGAATTATCGTTAGAAGATATGTATAATGGTAAAGATATTAATTTTAATATTAATCGTAAAAGAGTTTGCAAAGTTTGTAATGGAAGTGGTTTAAAAAAGAATGCTAAACGAAATATTTGTAAGATATGTGGGGGGAAAGGCATACGTATTCAAATTATTCAATTGGGACCAGGTATGATTCAACAATCTCAATCTCCTTGCAATAATTGTAAAGGTATTGGGAAAATAGTTAAAAATGAGGATAACTGTCAAAATTGTAAAGGTAATCATGTTTGCGAGGAAACTAAGAACTTAACTTTGCATATTAATAAAGGAACTAAAAATAATGAAAAGATTGTTTTTAAGGGAGAATCAGATCAATTTCCAGATACCGAACCAGGTGATGTTGTTTTTATTTTAATTAATAAACCGCATAATATTTTTAAAAGGAAAAATAACGATTTATTAATTGTGAAAGATATAACATTAACTGAATCATTAACTGGTCTAAAGTTTACACTTAATCATTTGGATGGTAGAAAATTATTAATATCGAATGAAAGTTTAATACAACCAGGTGAAATTAAATTAATTAAAAACGAAGGTATGCCTATAGATAATGATCCTTTTCATAGAGGTAAATTATTTATAAGGTTTAATATAAAATTCCCGATAATTGATAAAAAATATTTTAATGATATTCGGAAAATATTAAATGAATCCGAAAATATTGAAAATATTACAAATAACAATTTAGAAGAATGTGTATTAAACAATTATAGTGGAAAATGTTCTTTTGAAAACAATCCAGAAAATACCGAAGAAAATGTTGGACAAGAATGTGGACAAGAATGTGGACAAGAATGTGTACAACAATAAAATATTTAAAGATATAAATCGTTAAAGTTCTTTATATACATTCGTTTATATTTAAAGAATATTCTTAAATAATATTCAATCATGGAAAATCAATTAAAGCAATCCGGAAACCTACAAGAAAAAAAAAAAAGAGGTAGAAAACCTAAAATTAAACCAGATGAAATTATTCAAAAAGTACTAAAAAAAAGAGGTAGAAAACCTAAAATTAGAACAGAAGAAGAAATGAAACCCAAAATTCCAAAAAAAAGAGGTAGAAAACCTAAAATTAGAACAGAAGAAGAAATGAAACCCAAAATTCCAAAAAAAAGAGGTAGAAAACCTAAAGATAAATACGGTATTATTCCACAAAATTCGCAGAATATTAATGAATTTAATATAGTTGAAGAAAATATTATTCTCCATCTACCTATAAAATCTGATTCAATAATTGATAATGAATTTACAGATAAAGTTTTACTAGAATATAACCCAATTATATCTGAGCCTCAACCTTTTACCAAATCATTCGATAATTCTAAAAGTGATATGTCCCCATACCCTTTTAAAAATAGATTAAATACAACCCAATCCCATATCAATAATGAGGATATTGATGAATCAAATATTATATTAGATAATATAAATAATGATAGTATGGGTTCTGATTATCATAATGATGATTGTATGTATCATTCAAAAGAAGTAAATATGATTTTTTACAATAAATGCGAAAATAATGGTTGTTACGATAATGAGCGGCATGATAATGAAAGTCATGATAACGAGTGTCATGATAACGAGTGTCACGATAATGAGTGTCACGATAATGAGTGTCACGATAATGAGTGTCATGATAATGAGTGTCACGAGAATGAGTGTCACGATAATGAGTGTCGTGATAATGAGTGTCACGATAATGAGTGTCAAGATAATGAGTGTCAAGATAATGAGTGTCAAGATAATGAGTGTAATGATAATGATTGTATTGATACTGAAATTCTTGAAAATAAATGTCAAGATAATGGATGTAAAAACGATAAAAACTTTTATGTTGATCTAAAGCAAAAAAATACAAATATAGAAGATATGTATATATCTTACTCTGGTGCTAATAAAATTAACTATACCCCTATAATTAAAAAATTAGATAATTATAAAAATATGGCAAAGGATATTGGTAAAAATAATGTTACGATTGATTTTAAAAATACAAATTTAAATAAATCACAAATGAGTTCTACAACTATTAATTGCTTTTGGTGTTGCCATCCATTTAATAAATCAACTCCGTGCGCTATACCGTATAATAAAATTAATAATGTTTATTACGTTTATGGTTCATTTTGTTCACCAGAATGCGCCGCCGCATTCAATTTTGATAATAGTGAAGATACAAGTGAGATATGGAATAGATATAGTTTATTGAATCTATTGTATAAAAGTATTTATAATGGTAATAAAATTAAATTAGCTCCACCGAGATATGTTCTTAAAACATTTGGTGGACCACTAAATATTAATGAATTTAAAAAATTTAACTATAACTCAAAAAAACAATTACATATAAATATGCCTCCAGTTATATCTATTATACATAACATAGAAGAAAATAATATAGAAATGTCTAATAGTGAAAAAAAGAAATTTATACCATTAGATGAGCTGCGTGTTAAAAATGCAGATGATAGCTTGAGATTAAAACGGTCCAAACCGTTATCTTCAAATCAAAAATTAACTTTAGTTGATTGTATGAGATTAAAATATGTTTAATTTTTGTAAGAATTTAAAATTTTATCCTTTTCATTTAAAATTTCACGCAATTCTTTAATTTTCTTTTGATGGATTGACTCATTATTAGAAGAAACAATATTACTTAGATTATTTGATGAATTATTTTTTTTATTTAATATACGTATAATTGAATTAACTATATTATTATCAATATTGTATTGTTCGGTAGCTGTTAATTCATCTACCTGTGCTTGTTTTACAATTATAGATATATCTTCTTTCATTTATTATTTTTATAAAACTTAATTCTTTAAATAAAATTAATTCTAAAAAAAATATATAAAGTGTTAACTATTATATTTAATAATGGATAAAGATAAATTAATTTCGAATATAAATGGATTTATACTAGGTGAAATATCGGATTATTTAAAATATAATGATAAACATTTAGAAAATATTAATACTATTAATTTATTAAATAAAGAAATAAATAATTTAAATAATTATAGATGTTTCGCAGAAATTAAAATTAAAGAATTAGAAAATAATGATAAAAGTTTAGAAAATATTAATACTATTAAATTATTAAACGAAGAAATTATTAGTTTAAATAATTATAAAAGTCTAGACGATAATAAAATTAAAGAATTGGAAAATACTTTAGAAACAATGAATGATGAATTTAAACAATTTAAAAAAGTATCAGTTATTGCAAATTTAACAAATACGTTAGATGATATTACTATAAAATATAATGAATTACTAATAAAGTATAATAAATTAAAGAATAATAATAGCAAAAAAAATATTAAAAAAATAGTAAAAAAATTTATTAATAATAAACCTGAAAATAATTCTGATAAAGAACCTGGAAATAATTCTGATAAAGAATTTGAAAATAATTCTGATAAAGAACCTGAAAATAATTCTGATAAAGAACCTGAAAATAATTCTGATAAAGAACCTGAAAATAATTCTGATAAAGAACCTGAAAATAATTCTGATAAAGAACCTGAAAATAATTCTGATAAAGAACCTGAAAATAATTCTGATAAAGAACCTGAAAATAATTCTGATAAAGAACCTGAAAATAATTCTGATAAAGAACCTGAAAATAATTCAGATAAAGAATTTGAAAATAATTCAGATAAAGAATTTGAAAATAATTCAGATAAAGAACCTGAAAATAATTCAGATAAAGAACCTGAAAATAATTCAGATAAAGAACCTGAAAATAATTCAGATAAAGAATTAGAAAATAATTCTGATAAAGAATTAGAAAATAATTCTGATAAAGAACCTGAAAATAATTCAGATAAAGAATTAGAAAATAATTCAGATAAAGAACCAGAATTTTGGACATTTAAATACAATAAAAAAAAATATTATTCGGATAATAATCATATTATATATAAATATAGTAAAGGTTCCATTGGTAAGAAAATTGGAAAAATAATAGATAATATACCAATTTTTGATTAATATATTTTAGCTAAAGAAATAAAATCATTATATATTTTTTTTTTTTTTGAATTTTTATTAAAATTTGTTGACTTTAATTGAAAATCGTTATTATCAAAAATATGATTTTTACTAAAAAAATCATAGGTCTTATTAATTTTAACTAATATTTGTGTAATAGAAAAATCTTTTGATAATTTATCAATACTTTCTAATATTATTTTTAAAATTGTTATATTATTATATACATTATCGTTATCAATAAAAATATCATTTAATTTATTATGTATAAATGGCTTTACAATATTATTATCATATTGAATATATAATTTTAATATATTTTTATTTATATATAGTATTATATTATCCAATAAAGATGATATATTCTGGTTGAATAATTCGTTGTCTTCTTTTATATTTTTAAGTATTTCGTCATCTAATAAAATACTATCTATAAAATACTTGAGAATAAATTTTATATCAAGAGATGCTTCTCTAACCTTATTTAATTCAGTATTATCTATTATTATATTCTTGAATATTTTTAGAGGACCTATAGTTTTTTTATAAGCAAAAGTAAGTGCATCATTAATATTTGGTATTAATGTTAATTCGGAATTTAGAATTGGATTTTGTGACATAGTTATGAATTCGCTGTATAATAATACAGCACGTTCGGAAAGAAATATAGTTAATTTAATATTGTTGGTATATGCCAATAAACTCCAATATACATGATATACTAAATCTAAGCACGAAGATAACGCACTAGATAGTTCAATATTATCTATTTCATAAAATTTTATTAAACATTCGATGAGTGATTTTGTCAAACACTTATTAAATAATTTAAAGGCTTTATTTATATTAATCTGTTCTCCTTTATTTATTTCACCATTTATAAAATCGGATAAATCTTTTTTTTTTGAGATAGAAGACATATTAATATTATATTATATAATATTAATTTGTATTAATTTTTAAATTTGTATTAATTTTTAAATACGTTTAAATTCCAATTTTTAAAATATATAATTATATTGATAGTTTGAAAATGTTTTAACTATACAGACAAATTTAATCTCTACCATCCATTGGTGTGTCTTGATATTGCAAAATGAGATAATTGTTTATAACTTTTGAGTATTAATAAATGTATCAAATATTTATAAAGGTTCCAATATAATTTTATTTATTCAATATAATATCTATCGCTTTTTATTTATAAGATATTATAAAAGTTATAAATTTTTATTTATAGTTAATTTTAGCTATAAATTTATATATAATATTTCTTATATATTTTGAAATTTAATATAAAACATTAAATTTTTAGATAATTATAAATTTGTATGACATTTTTTTTTTTCGGAAATTAAAAATTTAATTTTTAATTTAAATATTGTATGATATAAACTGACATAAAATACTAGTTTGAAATACATTAAACCTCCTCCCATTTAAATAATATTTTTATAAAATATAAAAATATTATTTAAAAATATAAACATAGTTTATAAAAAATATAAACATAGTTTATTTTATAAAGTTATCGTTGTTTATTAAAATATTATTCTTATTAAATAGATATCTCTTTATTTGTAAAATATTAAACCTTTTATTTATATCATTATTTATACAATTCAGAATTAATTTTTTAATATCTTTATCAATTGTATTATTACTATTTAAATAAATAATCGGATTTCGAAGTGAACCATATTTCTCCATATCAGTTTTAAAAATTACAAATAATTCAATTATTATTATACCAATACTATATATATCCATTGCCTTTTTATTTTTATTATTTTTTTTAATATTTGGGTCACAATAAAGAAGTGTACCTTCATTTGATTTTGTGTTATTATTAGATTTCGTTTTAGATAAACCAAAATCGCCAATTTTAATATTATTCTTATTTAGAAAAATATTTGCTGGTTTTAAGTCAAAATGAACTATATTTTGTTTATGTAAATATTCAATACCTTCTATTATATTATATATAATATTTAAATTATTCAAAAGTTCTAAATCTTTCCTATGCATTAAATAATATTTTAAATTCCTACCTGGACAATATTCCATTTGGATATAAAATATAATATATAAGTTAGTGTTTTTTAATTTATCAAATTCAATTAATGAATTTTCGTCCGATTCAATTAATGAATTTTCGTCCGATTCAATTAATGAATTTTCGTCCGATTCAATTAATGAATTTTCGTCCGATTCAATTAATGAATTTTCGTGACTTTCAATCCGTGTATTTTTATTATAGGAATTTATTTCAGAATTAGTATATGATTTTGTTAAGGAATTGTCGTAAGATTCTACATTAATGTTTTTATTATTTTCAATTAATAAATCTATATTTGATTCGAAATATTTATTTTCTATAGATTTATTAATATTTCCATTTATAGAAAAAGGTTCAATCCACGCTGTATTATACCTTACTATATTTTTATGATTTAATCTAGATAATATATATATTTCATTTAATGATAAATTTATATTGTGATTATCTTCAATATTCAAATATATCTTCTTAATAGCATATAACATCTTATCTATTTTGTTTTCTCCCAAATATACAACACCGTATCCCCCTCTGCCGATTTCTTTTAATTCATTAAAATCTTTATGATATCTTTCTGAAAATGATATATTGTTAATAGAATATTTATTTGGTATTAACGATCCCATATTATCAATATAATCATTATCTATGTCAACTACATTGGATGTTATCAATAATTCTAAAATATGATAAAATATATAATTACTTTTATCTTTAGAATGACATTTTATATATAATAAATTTAATAACTGCTTAGTATTTTCATCCATTTTATTATAATTATTAATATTAATAGCCTTAAAATAATAATTATAATATATTACAATTATTAATATTAATAGCCTTAAAATAATAATTATAATATATTACAATTATTAATATTATTTAACCTGTTTGACATTTAAAATGACTTGTCACACGTGTCTAATTTACAAAACCAAGTATTGTGGAATTAGGTAACTGGAAATAATATTTGAATTAGTTGAACCAACTTTCAATAGCATTTGTTTTTGGACGATATGTAACACTAAATAGTAATTTATTTTTAGATTAAATAATTTTATTCAATGCATATATTTACAAACATCTTCATAAAATGTTTGCATTAAATTATTTAAATTAATTGGCTAATTGTATCTTGTATCTGGGTAATGACGAACACGAGTTCGTTTCCTTGTAATATTATTATCCCAAATAACTCATCTTATTTGACTTTCTTAAATATTAAAATTATCAAATTTTTCATACGTTTTACTCCATAGAAGTGCGATTGAAAAAGTTGGATACTTATTAACCAATTTCAATAAATATTTTACTTGATTTTGTATTATTTTGTATGAAACGACTTTTTTTATTTTTTATTTTTTATTTCAAGAGATTTTTCTTCATCAAATAATTTTATCCACATTCGTAATGTTTTCTCGTCAATTTGAAATATAGATGCTGCTTTTACATATGAAACATTATTATTTTTATAATATTCAATTGCCATTTTTTTGGTATCTTTTGATTTATGTTTACTAACCAGTATTATAAGATAATATAAAATTTTTTGTCATTTAAAATGCCAAAAGGGTTAAATACTATAAATTAATCTTTATAATAATCAATATTATCTTCCCTTACAGATATTTTTACATTATCAAATGATATTATATATCTATCTTTTTTTGGATCATACATAATTACATTTGCTATTTTTGAGTTATATTCTTCTCTCGATAAATTACTTGTAATTACTATATCATCTTTATTAAATCGTTGTTCTTGATTTTGATTTATTTCAACTTCAGCACTGTCATTATTGGTTTTTTCTATATTTGATAATCCGGTTTTATTCATTAGATTACTCAACATTTCTGGATTACTCATCATTTGCTGAACCATAGGATTTTTCATCATTTCCTGCATTTGATTCATAAAATCCGGATTACTCATCATTTTTTGTGCGTTTCCCATAAATTCTGGATTATTCATAAAAGATTCCATACTTTATTTACTTACTATTTTTTATTCTAATATTTTAAACTCTAGTATTTATTAATATGTTGAATAATTATTCTTATTATTCATAAAATTATAATGTTTTATTCATTTTTTTAAAGATTTCTAGTTATTTTTTCAACAATCCAAAAGTCACTACATAAATCATGGTCCAAAACATATTCGTACGGGATATAGCCATATCCATTATCTCCCCAATCGGGACCCCAACTATTTCTAAATATAAACTGTTTTTTTTCATTATCAAACCCAACCAATACTAAGGCATGTCCACCAAGTAATCTTTCACTATGTTTTGGAATAGGAATTATACCGGTTTCTTTAACTTTTTCACTTTCAAATGATTCATATACAGAACACCCAAATATTATAGGGTTATTTATTAAACAACTTTTTAATTGTTCGATATTTTGAACTAGTTGATTATATTCTACAGAATAATTTTGCTTACCTTCCGTGTAACATTTGGTTGGCGGTTTAATTTTAAATTTTGAAATATCATATGGCCATATTTTTTCATCACACACACCTTTTTTATTTATAGTTTTTATACTATCTCGTATACTAGCACCAGAATCATAATTTATGGTACCTTCCCCATCTCTTTCATTATAATATATATATAATCTGGAAGGAATAAATGTGTCAGAACCCTCTTTATTTTCATCGTATTGATATATTCCAGATACAGCATTTGCTGTACATGACCCAAGTTTTCCTTGATTATATACGGGAGGGAATTTATTCCTCAGGTCTATTTTATTAATATCGGAACCTATGTTATGAAAAAATTTATACTTATCTCGCTTATCAGGCAACTGTATTTTCCATCCATATTTCCTCAAATAGTTAATTTTTTTATCTGTTTGTGAATCATTTATACATGATGTGCTATAAATATTACTCAATGTGGCACCCATAATAATAATTAATTATAAGAAAAAAAAATGAATAATTTCACATTATTTAAATTTAATTCAATATTATATTCAATGTTTTATTATATACACAATAAGACATTTGTTTTGACATTTGTTATATAAATATATAAAATACCCAGTATTTATAGTAATCTATCCTGATATAAATTAAGGAGTTTTAAATGTTCAAGGGTGTTAAAATAATTTCATATAATAACCATTCGTGAATTAAAAAAAATATACCTGCGAGTATATTTATATTTTTACTATATATTAAACATTTAACATGGTTATATTTGGTTAAATATCTATCTAATATATAAAATATTAGAACAACCTCATATATCTGGATGTTATGTAAATTTGCAATAAATTTAACAATTATCCTCTAAAACTATAAATGATTGAAAAATTAATTTTTTTTTGAAAATATGAATATAATATTCTTTCATAATAACTATATAGTTTAATACTCTAAATATGTAATTTATCATTAATAAACAATATATTAAATTCATTTTAATATATGGGTTCTTATAGTTATATTTTAATAATTTGTGAAATAATATTTAATTTTCTCAATTATAATTTTATTGTTATAAAATAATATTTATTTTTATAATATATAATATTTTATAAAAATAAATATTATTATATATTATAAAATGAAATTAAATATATCTAATGAAGACAAGAGTCTTCCATTCGAAACACTAAAAGATGTTTTAATGTTTTTTCAAACTGTTTTGCGTAATGTGGGATTATATACTTCAATATCATTTGCATGTTTAGGATATTCTAGATATTACCGATCTAAAAGTTCTTTATATTCAATTGGTCTTACATGCATTTCTATAATGTTTATGATAATCTCTATATCAATCAATGCACTATTGATTATGAATACAAATAAATATAAAAATATAAAAGGATATAGTCAAGTAAAAAAATGGGAATGGGTTAGTAAAATCGTAATGATATTACAAACTATATTATTATTATATGCTATTTATACTTTAATCCGATTAAATTCAGAATAATTTGTACGAAATTAAAAATATTCTTCGCCTTCTTTATTATCGGCATCTGAATCACTATTTTCGTCATCATTTGAATCTACATCATATTCGTCATCGGACTCATCGCTATTTTCTACAAATGAATAATTCTTTAATTTTTTATGAGTTTCTGTTAATTTAATCTGTGTAGCCGATAATGAACATCCTGATTTATTTTCCATAACCCAAATATTACTCATTTTAATTAATAATTTAACTTTCAAATCTTTAACTAAAATACCAACAATTGGAGTATTTTTAAAATTTATTTCTTCTTTTTTTGAATTAAATACAATAGTTTCAAAATTATTATATTTATATGGTATATTCACTTTTAATGATGGAGGATATTTATTATCAGGTTGTTTGGTATCTTTATCTAAAGATAATTTAATTAATGGTATATATGATTTTTTAATCATATCATTACTTATTTCTTTTTGAAATAACTTATTTTTATTACGAATTATATATTTAAGTATAAAATTATCTAAATTTTTTAATACTTTAAAAAATTCCATTAAATTCTCATCGTTTTCCATCCCTTTAAATGTTAAAGATAATGAATATTTATCCTTATTATTAAATTGTGCACACGATATATTCCAATTTAAATTCATTGCGGGAGATTGTATAATAAATGTCCCATCTTTATTACATATTTGGTTTTTATTATTAAATGACAAATTATTAATTTTTAAATTATCAAATTTTACAATATTTTTCATTTTTAAACTGGCTTAGTTTTTAATATAATATAAATCAAATTTTTTAAATATTTATCACTATTAATTTTAATTTATAACTATTCTGAATCCAGATTAAAAATAAGTATTTAAAATTATAAATGTTTGTATATTATAATGAATAATATTATAATCAATCACGATAATTGTATGTCTAGAAAGAATATGAAAAATGATATTCATAAACAATGTAAAAATAAAAAAAAATTTGGAATTTATTGTGGTTTACATAAAAATGGTAAATGTAAATTAAGAATTGACGAAAATTTAGATGATTATAATAATTTAAATAAAAATATATCTGTTTCAATTATAAAAAATAATTTGAATAAATTAAATCTTTCAAGTGATGGTAGTAAACGTTTATTATTAAATAGATATAAAATATTTATGGAAAATATAAATGTTAATATTGAAAAAATAATAAAAATTCAAAGGAGTTTTAAAAAATATTTACTCAATAAAACTATTATATTGCGAGGACCAGCAATATATAATAGATTAACAAGTAACAATATTACAGATTTTTATTCTATGGATAATATTACAGAGTTAGAAGTAAATAATTTCTTTTCATATATTGATATTGATAATTTCATATATAGTTTCGATATCGAATCATTTAAAAAACTATTAGCAAATAATTCAATAAATCCATATAACCGAAATAAAATATCCCAGCAAATTATAAATGATTTTAATTTATTATTAAAATTAATAAATATATTAAATATTCATATTAAAATTGACGAAAAACCAATTTTTACTGAAAATCAAAAATTTGATCAGAAAATACTTAAAATATTTCAGATGATAGATGAAATGGGATATCATACAGATATTGCTTGGTTCAAAAATCTAAATATGTTTCAATTAAAAAACTTTTATAAATGCGCTGAAGATATTTGGAATTATAGGGCTGGGTTAAATAATGAAATTAAAAAAAAAATTATACCAGAGTTAAATTGCTTCAAATATTGTTTACCTGCGATTTATGCTATTAATAATTATAATAAATTACAACATATCATATTAGATGAAATTGAAAAATTTGTTACATCTGGATTAACTTCCGATGATAAACACACAGGAACATTATATATGCTTACAGCTTTAACAGAAGTATCTCCGGAATGTGCCAATGCGATGCCTTGGTTATTACAGAATTATTATTAAATGGTATTTAATATTTATATAAATTATATATATATAGATTATATAATTTATAAAAAATGGATATAAAACTTAATAAAGATAAGAAAATTCTTTCTTTTTATATGGGATACTCACCTCCATTTAATGGGATGAATTATAATAATAGAAAGGTATATGGAAGTGAAATTAATGCAATAAAATTAGCCGAATCACTTTCCTATAATTTTAATGTTATAATATTTGTTTACGGTATTTATCCACAAGAAGAAATTACTTATAATGGTGTTAAGTATTTAGATTGTATTCGAATTAAAGATTTTGAAACAATCGATGTTATGATAATAGTAAGATATATAAACTATTTTATATATTTCAAAAATATTGCTAAAAAAACATTTATATGGGTTACAGATAATATTATAAATCCATTTTATAACGGTAGTAGATTAGAAAATGAAGGATTAAATCTTTTGAATAATGTTAAACAAAGTATTGATAATATTATCTGTCTTTCTGATTATCATAACAATAATCTTATTACAGTATTTAATGGAAACAAATATAATAACCAAATATCTATTAAAATTATACCAAACTCTATAAATACTGATTATATAAAAGATAATCCTATTAAAATCAAAAACCGTTTTATATATATGGCTAATTGTAATTATGGACTTTTAGACACTATTAGATGTTTTAAATTAATTCAACAAAAAATACCAGATGCATCTATGTGTATTACGAGAAAAGAAGAATTTGATGAAGAAATAATTAAAGAATTAGACGATATAAACTATTTAACATTATTTAATAAACTATCTCAAGAAGAATTATCTATTGAAATGTTAAAATCTGAATTTTTTTTATATTGTGGTACAATTCCTGAGACATTCTCAAACTGCTGTGCAGAAGCACAATTATATAAATGTATATGTATATACAATGATATTGGGGCTTTGAATACTACAATTGGCGATAGAGGTGTACCAATAAATTTTTATAATGATAATAAAGATATATATTATAGAAAGGTTTCTGAATTAGTTATTAATTTAATCAATGATAACGATACAAAAAATGATCTTAAAAAAAGAGGTTTTGAATATGCAAAGACTTTGAATATAAATAATATAAGTAAATTATGGTTAGATATTTTCTAATAAAATATATTTATTATTAATATGAACTATATTAAAATAAGTAAAAGACAAATTTAAACTTTAAAACAAATACCAAGCAACTTAAAAATTACAACTAGATGATACCTCGTTATATATAGGTATAGTATAGTTTCTCAACTATAGTTATTATAGAGGCATCTTTTTAGTATTATTTAAGATTGATAGTTTTATTTTCAAATGTATTAACATATTTTTTATGAATACAGTTTATTAAGATAAATAAGTTTGTTAAATAAGATATATATTAAATCTAGAAATATATTATTGAATAGTTTATATTTTTTTAATTATTATAAACTATTTCTTATAATTATATTTTGGTTATCTTGTGGATTAAAGTTATCGATTACCAAAGACTTACCCTTTTCTGATTTAATATTTCTAATTTCATTATCTACTATTAATATATCTTCGGAACAAGAAATAACTATACCTCTTGAAGTTGTACCATCATATAAATCTGAATCTCTATGTTCATGCATTATATTATTATCCTTAAACTTATTTACACTTTCTTCTCCATAGTTATAAATTTCTTCTATTACATTATTCCTAAATAAAAGATTTTTAGTTCCACTTATTCTTACCCCCATATTACCTTTTAATACATGGTTCATAACATCTGCATAATAATATGTTTTCATATTTAAATAATCTTCTTCAATACCGAATAATTCACCATTATCTATTTTTATACATTCGCTTTCTACCGATTCTTCCAAAAAAATTCTAGGTTGTGTAAATTTTAATATAGTCAATATAGTTTTAATATTGTCAAAAAATGTTGAAGGTTCAATTGCTTTTTTTAGCATATTCGCAAAACATGTTGTTTCTTGTAAATCTAATTTAATAAGTCTTTTATAAATAGTATATAATTTTATAAGATATGTGTAATATATATTTGATCTACTTAATTTATTAATATCTACAATACTACCATTCGAAGCAATAATTGGTTTTAAATTATTATCTGGTATGCCAACATTTTCTTCAGGAGAAGTTTTAATATTATATATTTTACAATTTGTAATAAATATATTATTTGACATATTTGACGTATTTGACATATTTGACGTATTTTTTTCGTTATTTTTATTTGTAATATTAGAGCATGCATTAAAACCATTTACACCTATCCCTTTTGAATGAAAATATATTCCATAACATATCCCATCAGGTAATCCTTTTATATTATTAAATTCTTCAAATAATATATTATCATATTCTAAATAATATTTATATATATCTTTAATAAAATTTTCGATATTATAAAATAAATTTATAAAATCATAGATTATTAATTTTAAATTACCTTCTATATTTTTCCATTGTTCCAATGTACTTTCGTCATCCATATTACATTGGTTTTTAATATAATAGACTACTTTATTAATATCAATATCATTAATATTTATAAAATTATTATTTAATTTATATTCATTTAATTTATTCTTATTTTTAAAACAATTAAATAATTTATTACCTTGCAACTTTTCAATCATTTTTCTTAAGGATATATGTAATGAACGAAATCCAGTAAAATTTGAACTGATTGGTACTTTATCAAAACTATCATGTATAATACAGTCATCTATAACTATATTTTTTGCATTGTTTAAACAAATACCTCCTGCTTCAAATGAGTTTATATCTAAATTCCTTATATTAATGTTTATATTAGTATTTCCATGAATTCCAAAATGAGAACTTCTTCCAAGTATACCTTTATTTCCAGAACTCGTAATAATGCAATCATTGGTAAAATTCTGATTAGGTCCAATATCCATAGGTCCAACCCCGGGAATAAAAGGAGAGCTTCCTAATTCAATTATAGATGTAAACCTTTGAAGTAAAACCATTTCTTTTGAAAATTCAATTTTAAAACCATTTAAATCAATAATTATATCTTTTGATTCTACGGTTATTCCTGAAAAAAAACCTAAATCATATGAACCAAAACTATTTATAGTTGGGTATATCATTTTTTGATTATATTTTTTTTGTATAAGTTCCTCACTAACTGGTATACTATTTTGTAATAAAGTGGGGTAAAACATATCTTCCTGATTAAAATTTAAAGTTATATTTTCAGTCAGTATATATATACCTTTATTTACTAACCTGAGTGTACCACCTAAATTATCTAAAGTTTCGCTTACCTTATCATTATTAAAATAACAATTTTTAGAACTCGGTGCGGATATGGTATAACTAAATACAGGATTTATATCAAAATCGGATTGTTTTAAATATACTTTATGGTAATTATTAAAATTTTTACAATTTTCTATATATGATTTATAACTATTATAAGTTTCTGTTTCTTTACATTTAGTGCTTATTAAATATTCTAAATCATTAAAATAATTTATAATATTTTCATGATCATTTAAAATTGTTTTCTCAATAATCATTATTTATATAAAATATAAAATTTATATAAATTTTAAATTATAATTTATTAATTTAATTTTTATCTTTCACAACTAAAACATTTAGTTCCGTGAGCAATATTCGGCATTTCTTTTTCACAACTAAAACATTTAGTTCCGTGAGCAATATTCGGCATTTCTTTTTCACAACTAAAACATTTAGTGGGTCTATTTGATAGATAATTATTGAATGTTTCTTTATTATCAAATAAAATAAATATAATAAAAAAAAAAATTAAAAATATTATGAAAGTTAATAAATTCATTTATAATTTTAATATATTTTTATTTATTTATTTCTTCTTTTTTTTGATTTATTTATTTTTTTTTTATTATAAGCTAATTTTTTTTTTGAATTCCTTTTCCTTTTTTTTTTTGATTTTGATTCATCACCCATTGTTAAATTATAGAAGTTTTTAAAATTTATAGCGGTCCGTTCTTGTTTAAAATCCTGGATAAATTTTCCATTGTTTATTAATTGTACACTTGGAAAACCCATTAAATTTTTTGGTTTCTTACTTAGTTTAGATATAATTGAATATTCTACCGACGCAATATTTACTGATTTGTTTAGAGATTCAAATTTCCCCCATTCTGGTATCATATGTTTACAATGACCACACCATGTGGCATGATATCGTATTATCCATTTCCCTTTTTTTATAGATTTCTCATAGTTTGAAATATCTCTAATGGTAGAATTATTATCTAAACTTATAATTGACATTAACTTTATAATATAATAATATTTAAAAATACTATTATAATTTTAAATTATCTATTATATTTTATAATTACTCTTTTTTTCCCAAAAATATTTATTAAATCATTATCCCAATAATTACCATATGTCAAACCTTTCCCAATATATTGTTCTAAATGAGTTTTACAATAATTCGAACTATTAAATCGTTTTCTCGTACATCGGGTACCTTCTCCGTGTCCCCATGTTCTCGAATCGCAACGATCCGCACTATCGAGCATACATTTCTTTTGAGTTTTTTGAAGTTTAAAATTATTTTTTTTTGGTTTATTCAAAAATTTATTTATTAATTCACCCAAATCAATATTATATTTTATAGAAATATTTTTAAGTAAAATCATATTTTGGTTATAGATATATTGTTCATACATATATAGATAGTTATCACATACAAAACATTCTATCTCATCCATGTTATTAATTTTTAATTTCTTATTCAAATTGTTATTCAAATTGTTATTCAAATTGTTATTCAAATTGTTATTCAAATTGTTATTCAAATTGTTATTCAAATTGTTATTCAAATTGTTATTCAAATTTTTTATTAATTGTTATACAATTCTTCTAATTGAGTTTCATATTGTTGTTTTAATTGTTCTATTTGTAATTGATATTGATTGTTATATTGATTATGTATTTCAGAATTATATTCATGGTGAATTTTTATAGTTTTATTACATTGGTTAATTATTTCATTGATTTTATTCTCATAGAATATAATAGTTTGCTCTTTATCATAATCTTGAGGTAATTCTTGATTATTATTTTTATACATCTGAATATTTTCTTTTATAGAATTCTCTATTAAATTTTTAATAAAAATATTATTATTACTATTATCAATACTACTATCATGTAGACCCCTATTATTATCACTAGAACTATTATCAATATTTAAATTTTCTATAACTATATTTTTTTTCAGTTGGGTAGTATTTAATTTTTCAACCAAATAAGTATCCGATGTATCTATATCTTTTACTTGCTTAAAGTTGTAATTAGATATATTTATATATGTGAAATTTATTATAATATACCCACTTGAAGTACATTTATTTATTTTTGTAGAAGTATTATTTTTATTAAATTTTATAGATATTTTATCTGTTTTATATTTGATATTTTCAATTTGTACTTTATATTTATTTTTACTAATATATATAACTCCATTATCAATTAACAATTTTTTTTTTAAATAATTATTAAAAAAAAAAGTTAATCCCATATTATTTTCTTGGTGTGTGTTTTTAATATCCAATGATAATTTATTATTAGATATCATACATTTTATATCGTTAAAGTTTATTTTATATACTTCCATTAATATATTATATATTTATATAATAATTATATAATATTAAAAAATTTAATAATTATCAGTTAAAATGATACAATTAGTTTCTGTCTTTTGCTTTTTTAAAATGAAGATAATCTTCGTATGAATTGAATGTATTATTTATTGACGTGCAATTATTATCACAGTTTTTATTAATAAATTTTGCGTAATTATTACCCTTCTTTTCATTTAAATAATAGTCTTGGTTTATTTTATACGCTCGGTAATTACAAATTAACCAATTCGAATTTACTACAAATACACTAGGACTGCTAGATGACCAACTACCTGGATAACTTATATTTGCAAAATTACAACAACTTCCACAATTTGACATTTATTAATGTAAATATAAAAATTAATTTACGAATTTTAAAAATCAATATGTTATTTTTTTCTTTATATTGTTTAAAGTATATTTACACCTCTCATTTACGGATGACTCTCTCCGTAAAATAGTCGGGGTATAATAAGTAACTTTTAAAAATTCACGTTTTAATTCATCTAAATTAATTTTTCTCCTTTTTGATATTTCAATTAACAATAATTCATTTTGTGATTTGATTATTTCAGTAATGAAATATATACCTATATTATTATTTTTTAATAGTTTAGTATGAATATTATTCTTGGATATATTGGGGTTTAATGATTTGGGATTTTGACATATATTCTCAGAATCAACATTTTTAAATATATCTTTTGATAAAAATGTTCTTTTAGTGGACATTTATAAAATTGTAAAAAATTTTAAATTATAAATCAAATTTATTATTATTTTAACTATTATTATTTTTCTAAGTTTATAATAATAATGTTGTTTTTTGAATTTTTCATAATTCTTATATTTTTAATATTAATTTCTAATATACATAAAAAACTTAAACTAATTCTATTATTGTTAGTATTGATATTAATTTGTTATCCCTTAATGTATACGGTTATATATCAAATATACTTATTATACAAAAATACTAATAATAAAAAATTTACAAATAGTAAAAAAATTACAAATAGTAAAAAAATTACAAATAGTAAAAAAATTACAAATAGTAAAAAAATTACAAATAGTAAAAAAATTACAAATAGTAAAAAAATTACAAATAGTAAAAAAATTACAAATAGTAAAAAAATTACAAATAGTAAAAAAATTACAAATAGTAAAAAAATATTGAAAAACGAACAATGTAGATATATTAATAATATAAAAAATAATATAGATTTCAACAGTTTATTGCCAAAAGATTTACAAGAATTATCTATAGGTAATACTGATTGTAAAAATATAATTTTGAGAAATTATGACTTGGATAATTACTATAATTCTATTACACCAGAAATACAAGATGGCACACCCATAAATAATAGCCATTTATATGATACTATTTTATAAATTATTTATTTTATGTTCTAAATCATTAAATTTATTTTCCAATAATAAGTATTTTTCATTTAAATAATTATTATCATTTTTTAATCCATCATTATCATTTTTTAATTCTTGAATAGCTTTAACCGCATATGTGAAAATACCATTATAATCTATTTTCCAACTTTCTGTACCATTTCCTGTTTGAACTAAATCTTTTAATGAATCTATATCATATATTTCTTGTGCTATAAACCCAGTTGTTTTATTATATTTTATATTTAATTCATCTAAATTTCCATTAAAATCTTCTTCCATCATTTCATTTGTCATATCATATTTTTGAGGATTCAATTTCATTATAACATCTAAACCATTATTTATATCTTCTTCATTATGTTTTAATCTATCATCAGAACTTTGCAAATGTGTTTGCGTGTTAGGATAATTATTTACTTGTAATATTTTATTATTGAACTTAGTATCTCCATTAATAGTTATTCCATCATCGGTTATATCAATATATTCATTATTAGTATTAGATAAATTAAAATCAGTATAATCAATCATAGCAAAAGGTCTCCATTTCACACCATCATACCCTTCAAAATTAGTAGTAGATGTATTGAATCTTATCATACCGGTATATCTTGAATCACTCGAATTTATTGTACTCACTGGAACATCGGATGAATTCCCAACTGGTATAATTATTCCATCTTTCCCACCTACATGTAATGTTGATAAATTTATATTATTATTAAAAATACTTACACCTGAACTATTTATACGCATTTCACCCAATGTTGATCCACCATTTATAATTAATCCGCTGGCATTGATAGTATTATTTACATCTAGTATTCCATCAATAGTGGTTTTATTTAATGTAGTATTATTTGTTACATGTAAACCACTCGCATTTACTAAGTTATTTGCAATTAAATTACCATTAATTAATAGATTTTTATGTATTTTTGCACCAATATTTTGACTATCACACCCATCTACTTCTAATGGATATTTTGCAAATTCATCTTTACTACCAACCATCAAGTATCCATCACTACCCATTCTTATTTCTTTCCTGTAATTTGTTATCGTGGCGTCCTCTATAGCAAATGATATATAAAAATTTTCAGAACGATTCTTACCCAAACCACCACCATTATCCCATTTTTGTGTATAAAAAGTTAAATGTTCTTTTTTTGATAGAATGTCACTTACAACACCCGGTCCATCACCTACTGAGAATTTCTCAGTAAATAACTTATTTAAAGTTGTATGATTTGTTACATTCAGACTATCCGCATTTACCTGTGCATTGACATCTAATATACCATCAATAGTGGTTTTATTTAATGTAGTATTATTTGTTACTTCAAGACTACTTGCATTAACTATATCTTTAGCATCGAATATACCTTCAATAGTTGTTTTATGTAAAGTAGTGTTATTCGTTACTAATAAACCACTCGCATTTACCTGTGCATTGACATCTAATATACCATCAATAGTTGTTTTATTTAATGTTGTATTATTAGTTACTTTTAACCTACTTGCATTAACAATATCATTAGCATCCAATATGCCATTAATAGTGGTTTTATTTAATGCTGTATTTTGGGTTACTGATAAACCACTCACATTTACCTGTGCATTGACATCTAATATACCATCAATAGTTGTTTTATTTAATGTTGTATTATTAGTTACTTTTAACCAACTTGCATTAACTATATCATTAGCATCTAATATACCTTCAATAGTGGTTTTATTTAATGTAGTATTATTTGTTACTTCAAGACTACTTGCATTAACTATATCTTTAGCATCGAATATACCTTCAATAGTTGTTTTATGTAAAGTAGTGTTATTCGTTACTAATA
>Ga0209713_10000253_pt1 | contig 29891 bp, 21 predicted proteins | sample ArcOceMetagenome_3_FD_187444 | JGI IMG/M metagenome (GOLD analysis project Ga0209713, IMG submission 187444) | Marine eukaryotic phytoplankton communities from Arctic Ocean - Arctic Ocean- Svalbard ARC20M Metagenome (SPAdes) (version 2) | ecosystem: Environmental > Aquatic > Marine > Oceanic...
GTCCCTTTTTCATACGACTTTTGAATACACCTTCCTGAGGGTGTGTAATATCTTTGGGTTGTAATTCTTACCTTAGAGCCATCCGGTAAATCTACTGGTCTTTGAACCAATCCTTTTCCAAAAGTCCTTCTTCCTACAATGGCTCCTCTATCCCAGTCTTGGATTGCTCCAGATACAATTTCACTTGCTGAAGCAGAACTTTCATTCACCAAAACCACCAAGTTCCCTTTTACGTATTCTCCTCTTTTTGTAGAGGTGTAATCTTTTCTTTTGTAACTTCTTCCTTTTGTGTAAACAATCAATTTTTCTCTGGTTAAAAACTGATCAACAAGATTGAATGAAACATCTAAGTACCCTCCCCCATTATTTTGTAAATCAAGAATCAATGATTTCATTCCTTTTTCTTCCAGTTTTTCAAGAGCCATTAAAAACTCCCCTACGGTTGTTCTCGCAAATGCATTGATTTTAATATAACCAATTTCATCGTCTATCATGTATGAAGCATCTACACTGTAAATTGGAATTTTATCTCTTGTAATTTCAAAATCTATTAAGTCTTCTTCTCCTTTTCTTTGGACACTCATTGTTACTTTTGTACCCTTTTTTCCCAATAATCTGTTTCTAACTCCTGTATTGGATAAGCCTACTCCAGCTACGGTTTCTTCGTCTATTTTTATGATTTGGTCACCTGCAGAAACTCCAACTTTTGCCGAAGGGCCTCCTGGAATTGCTTGTACAACCATTAATGTGTCGTTCAATATTTGAAAACGAACTCCTACGCCTTCAAAATTTCCTTTGAGGGGGGCTTCTACGGCTTCTACTCTTTTGGCAGCAATGTAAGCAGAGTGAGGATCTAGTTTTTCTAACATTGCTTTAATTGCAACATCTACTAGTTCTGCCGAGTTGGTAGAGTCAACATAGAGTTGCTCTATGATGTCTATCATTTTTGCGAGCTTATAGGTTGTCTTATTTTTATCCTTTTCTATTTGCCCTAAACTTATGTTTGTTGTTGCAAAAATTAGTGTCGCAACTGCTATTATTATTTTCATGTTCCTTTTTTATTGTCCAATTATTGGCTCTCCAAATTTATTGTATTTCTTCTCTTCTTCTACCTTGTCTTTTTTGTAAAAAATCTCGCGCTTTAATTTTCCATTGTTATGGTATTCTTTCCATTCCCCGTGTTTTTTGCCTTTATTATAGTTTTCAATTTTTCTTGGCGATCCGTCTTCAAAGTTAAAAATCCATTCGCCATCTGGCTCTCCTTTTTTATAAAATGTTTTGTAGGCAATGCTTCCGTCATCAAAATAGGAATTATCTACTCCTTCAATTTCTCCTTCTTGGTAGTTTTTTTCAATTATTAACACACTATCTCGAGTGTATTTCAAATAAGGACCATTAAATTTATTCTTTTTATAAGTCACTCTTTTTTTAATCGAGCCATCCTTGTAAAACTGTTCAAAAGTTCCATTCTTCACTTCCATTAAGTAGTTTTCTGTCTTCTTTTTTATTCCATTTGGGTAGTAATAACTTTGCTTTCCATGTTTGTTTCCAAAAGAGTAATTGTTTTCCCACATTAAGGTAGAGTCTTTTTCCCAAAACTGCCATTTCCCATGTGGTTTTCCTTGCGCATAATTTAGGTGAAGCCATTTTACTCCATCGTCATAAAACTTATAAAGTGGCCCGTCTTCTTTTCCATTTATATACGTTATTTGCATTTCTAACTGATTGTCATCATAAAAAGTCGCGCAGGATCCTGTAAATGGTTTTTTTCCTTTTCCCGTTTGGCTATAGGCTAATTGGGAGGTTGGGTCTATCTCTAAATCATCTTTACAATTACAAATTTTTTTTTGTGGACCTCTTTTTTCGTGCACTTTCTGTGGCTCCGTAATGATTGTGTCTTTTTTTAGAGAGCGAGCTGGAGGTCCTTCTCCGCCTCTGTATATTCTCCTTTTTTGAGAATAAGAAAAGTTACTTCCTAAGAGGATTAGAAAAGCTGTAAATAATAAGATTGAAATAAATTGTTTCATACAAATTCTTTGTGTTTTAGTTACATAAACTATACCAAAAACAGTGTAATTTAATAATTTATAAATAATTAACAGGATTTGTGGTTATAGCCGTTTTAATAAACTCGACTCTATTGAATTCTGGAGCCAAGATGTCATGAAATAAATCTATGGTAAATTGCTCGCTTTCGAAATGCCCAATGTCTGCAATTATAAGTTGATTTTGTGCATCAAAAAACTGATGATACTTGTAATCTCCTGTAATAAACACATCTGCCTTTTGGCTTATTGCATTGTTAAGCAAGAAACTTCCCGAACCACCACAAATTGCTATTTTTTTTACTGTTTTTTTTTGAATATTTGTGTGACGAACGCAGTCTGTTTTCATTTTTGTTTTCAATGATTTTAAAAACTCCAAAGTGTCTATTTCTTTTTCCAATTCGCCAATCATTCCTGAGCCAATTTGTTGATTTGCGTTAGTAATAGGAATAATTTCATGAGCAACTTCTTCGTAGGAATGAGCTTTTTTTACCTCAACCAATAATTTATTAATTTGATGATTAACAGCTAAAACTTCTATTTTTATTTCGTCCTCTGTGCTTAACTCTCCTTTTTCTCCGTAAGATGGATTTGAATTTTCACTAGGTAGGTAAGTTCCTTTGCCTTCTGTATTAAAACTACAGTTAGAATACTCGCTAATGTTTCCTGCTCCGTTTTCAAATAAATTATTTCTTACCGCGTCCGCATTATCTGGTTTGCAGTAAATCACTAATTTACTCATTATATCTATTTTTGGCGCCAAAATTTTTGTGTTGGTTAATCCTATTGCATTCGCCATTTTTTGGTTTACTCCGTTTTTCAATACATTGTCCAAATTGGTATGGCATGCGTAAATTGCAATGTCGTTTTTTATAGCTTTTAAGATTGTTTTTTCAATGTAGTTTTTACCTGTCAAAGATTTTAAACCATTAAAAACAATAGGATGGTGAGCAATTACCAATTCACAACCTTTTTCTATGGCTTCATCAATAACAGACTCAATACTGTCCAAACACAATAAAACTTTTGTAACTTTTTTGTTTCTATCTCCAACAATTAGTCCGCTATTATCGTAAGACTCTTGGAAATAAAGTGGGGCAACTTGTTCTAAATAGCTTGTTATTTGATGTAGTTTCATTGTTCAAAATAATTATCCCTAAATATAAAGATTTCAAACTTATAGAAAGGTTAATTGGGTTTCTTGTTTGAAATAAATTATTGTTTTTACTTAAACGTAACAATTTATTTTCTTAACGTAAATTTCAAAAGGTCGTTTTTGCCTGCTCCACCTGTTTTGGATAACTCGACTAATCTTTTGGTTCAAAATGAATAAAAATGCTCGTGTTAAGATTCTCTTTTTTTAAGTAAATAAAACGGTGGGAGATTATCGAAATTACTTCACTCCTGTACTTCCAAAACCTCCTTCTCCCCTATTTGTTTCTGATAATTCTGAAACTGGAATCCACTCTGCTTGATCATATTTTGCTATGATTAATTGTGCGATTCTCTCTCCATCTTCTACCACAAAATCTTCGTTACTCATGTTAATCAAGATTACTCCAATATCTCCTCGGTAGTCGGCATCAATTGTTCCTGGCGCATTTAATACGGTTACTCCTTTCTTGTAAGCCAATCCACTTCTTGGGCGAACTTGAGCTTCGTAACCATCTGGTAAAGCAATTTGCAATCCTGTTGGCACTAGTTTTCTTTCAAGAGGTTTTAATGTGAATGATTCTTCCAAGTTTGCTCTCAAATCTAACCCTGCAGATTGTGAGGTTGCGTATTGTGGTAATTCATGTTTTGAATTATTTATGATTTCTATTTTCATTCTTTATTTTTTAAAAGGCTTTTAATATCAATCCCTTCAAGCTTGTAGATAAACCACAAATAAAATGAGAATAAGAAAGTATTAAAAGATAAAATTATTAAAATGTTATCTGGAAATATTATTTTGAAACCAACACTTATTCCATAAAGTGCGATTGCGAAAAGGAGAAAGAATCCTGATCTTCTTAAATTATATGGGATTGGATAGTGTTTTTGACCCAAATAATAAGAAACCAACATCATTCCGCCATAAACCAAAAGTGTGGTCCAGGCTGAGGCAACATATCCTAAAATTGGGATAAAGATTACATTTAAAACAATTGTAACTATTGCTCCTCCAATAGCAATGTAGGCACCAAACTTAGTTTGTCCAGAGAGTTTATACCAAATGGATTGGTTGTAATAAACACCAAGAAAAATATTGGCAATAAGCAAGATTGGAACTACATGAAGACCTTCCCAGTATTCTTTCTTTGGCAACAACCATTTGAAAACTTCTAAATACATTAAAATAAATAAAAACATAACAGACACAGCAAGTACAAAGTAATTCATGACAGTTCTGTAGGTTTCGTTTGCGTTTTTTTCTTTGGCTCGAGCAAAGAAAAAAGGTTCGGCTGCATACCTAAATGCTTGTATAAACAAAGAAATTAAAATTGATAGTTTGTAAACCCCAGAATAAATTCCTACTTGTTGTTTTGCAAATACAACTCCGTATTCGGGCTCTAACACTCTTCTTAATAAAATTCTATCGAATGTTTCGTTTATTATTCCTGCAAAACTTCCCAACATTAAGGGTAGCGAATAAATCAGCATATTCTTAAGCAGCTTCATGTTCATCTGCCATTTTACCTTTATAAACTCTGGGTACAACAAAATAATTTTCACTCCTGTTGCTAGTAAATTGGAGATAAAAATGTATCCAATTCCAATTTCTGGCCTGTAAAGCAGTTCTACTAAAGCCGTTTTATTTCCGTGGTCAAAACTTGTTTTTGCGTAGGCGATAAAAAGCAGGTTGAAAAAAATGTTTGTCCCAATATTTATCAAGTTTATTTGAGCAAACTTTTTTGCTTTGTTTTCGTTTCTCAACTTTGCCATTGGAATAGATGCAAAGGCGTCTAACCCGAGAATTAAAGCTAAATATATTATGAAATCTGGACGAGAGGCGTATCCTATTAAATTGGCTATAGGTTGAGTAAAAAGAAATCCTAAGAGGATAAACAATCCGCTGAAGGTTGCAATAAAAGTTAAGGCCGTACTGTACACACTGTCTTTGTTTTCTTCCGTTTTAGAAAACCTAAAAAAGGCTGTTTCCATTCCAAAACCTAGCAAAACCATAAAAAAAGCAACATTGGCATACAATTCAGATACCTCTCCGTATTGTGCAGTGCTAAAACTCGTTACATAAAGTGGTGTGAGCAGAAAATTTAGTATACGGGCAAACATACTACTTACTCCATAAATAGCTGTTTGCCCTGCAAGTTTTTTAATTACACTCAAGTGTGTTGTTTTTATTTAAAATCCGCTTTTCTTTTTTCCATAAAAGCTGTGGTTCCTTCTTTAAAATCGTCTGTTCCAAAACAGTTTCCAAATTCTTCTATTTCTGTGTCAAATCCATTTACTCCGTCTTCGTAGTTTGCATTCACTGCTTTGATAGCAAATGAGATTGCTGAAGAAGAATTTCTGCAAATTTTTGATGTAATTTTGTTGCACAATTCCATCAATCCTTCTGGAGTTGTTACGTGATTTACTAATCCCAATTTGTATGCATCTTCTGCTGAAATCATTCCTGCTGTAGCAATCATTTCCATTGCTTTTCCTCTTCCTACTAGTTGTGCTAATCTTTGTGTTCCTCCGTATCCAGGAATTACTCCAAGGGACACTTCTGGTAATCCCATTTTTGCATTGTCAGAGGCAACACGGATATGAGCCGCCATTGCTAACTCTAATCCTCCTCCAAGTGCAAATCCATTAATGGCCGCAACTACTGGAGTAGATAAGTTTTGTAACAAATCAAATAATTTGTCGTGCCCACCTTTACTTAGTTTTTTTCCTTCTTCTACGCTAAAAGCTGCAAATTCTTTGATGTCGGCTCCAGCTACAAATGCTTTTTCGCCACTCCCTGTCAAGATAATCGCTTTTATTTCTTTGTCCGCTTCCGCTCGTGATAATGCTTGTGATAATTCATTAATCGTTTGCGAATTTAAAGCGTTAAGCTGTGATGGTCTGTTTATAGTTATAACTCTTGTTGAGTTTGAGTCTTCAATTAGTAAATTGGTATATGCCATGTTTTTTATTTTGAACTTTGACCAAAGTTAATAGTTTCGTAACTATTATTTTTTGTGAAGAAGAATAAATTGTAAACAAAAAAAGATAACTTTATTACATGAAACTATCGCCAGTTATATCCTTTTCTATCCTTGTTGGGTTTACAGCTTCTTTGCTGGTTTTAACGGTTGGCTATTTCTTGAATCCAGATTTTATTACAACTCCTTCTCTCTATTTTTATTCTATAATTGCTGGAGTTATTATTTCACTTACCTCCTATTTTGTTTTTAAAGTTTATATTAAAAATCAATTTAAAAAAATATATGCCTCTATAGATCAGGTTTTTGACAATACAACAGAGGATTCTGGGAATACAACACAAGAAAAAATAGAAAGTTGGATTGCAGAAAGATCTAAAGAAGTAAAAGAATTGAAAACTACCGAAGCTTACCGAAGAGAGTTTTTTGGAAACTTGGCGCATGAGCTCAAAACACCTGTTTTTAGTGTGGAGGGATATATTCTTACTTTATTGGAGGGCGGATTGGAAGACGAAAATATTAACAGAAAATTTCTTGAAAAAGCCGCTAAGGGTGTTGATAGAATTACGAAAGTGATTCAAGACATGGATACGATTACAAAAATAGAATCGGGAGAATTGAAGCTTAATTTTAAAAAAGTAGGTTTGTTTGATTTGGTTAAAACCGTAATCTCCGAATTAGAGGATATTGCAGAAACAAAAAAAATTTCTGTGGTGATGGAAAAGCCTAATGTGATCGAGCTTTTTGTTTCTGGAGACAAATTAAAGTTAGAACAAATCTTTACTAACCTAATTGCCAATTCTATTTATTATGGAGATCAAGACGGGAAAACAACAATTACAATTAAAGAGTTAAGAAATAAAATAGAAATTACAGTTAAAGACAATGGAATAGGTATTCAAAAAAATCATTTGCCTCGTTTGTTTGAGCGTTTTTATAGAGTAGAAAAAAGTAGGGACAGAAACCAGGGTGGTTCAGGAATTGGACTTGCGATTGTAAAACATATTATTGAAGCGCACAATCAATCAATTACAGTCGAAAGTGACCTGAATAAAGGAACAGGCTTTACTTTTAGTTTGGATAAATTTTAATTGATTACAAATCTAAAGACAACTGTTCTGGCAATAACCTAAAAGTCATTCTGTGGTAATCGGTAGTTCCGTGATTACGAATTCCTTCTCTATGTGCTCTGGTTGGGTAGCCTTTATTTTTATGCCAATCGTAAACAGGAAACTCTTCGTGATATTGTTTCATAATATCATCTCTGTAAGTTTTTGCAAGGACTGATGCTGCAGCAATGGGCATAAATTTAGCGTCTCCTTTTATAATACACACATGATCAATTTCCTTGTACTTATTAAATCGATTTCCATCAATTAACAGCAAATTAGGGTGCTTTTTAAGTTGATCTACTGCTCTGTGCATTGCTAAAAAAGAAGCATTCAAAATATTTATTTCATCAATTTCTAAAGGAGAAACAACTCCAACAGCCCAAGCGATGGCTTCTTTTTCAATGATTGGCCTTAGTAAATCTCTTTGTTTTTCGGTTAGTTTTTTGGAGTCATTAAGTAATTCGTTTTTGAATTTTTTTGGTAAAATTACTGCTGCTGCAACTACTGGACCAGATAGACATCCTCTTCCTGCTTCGTCACATCCCGCTTCTATTTTTGATTTGTCGTAGTGTAATTTCAGCATTATTATTTGTTTTCAAACACCTCAATAATGGTTTCCCAAACTTTATCTGCCGTATTTTGCCAATTGAAAAGTTTAGCCCTTTCCTTCCCTTTTTCAATCAATTCTTTTCGCAAAGATTCGTCTTTATAAATTCGCACCATTCCGTTTTTGATATCTTCTATAGAAAATGGATTGACATAAATAGCAGCCTCTCCTCCAACCTCAGGTAACGAAGTGGCATTGGATGCAAGAATTGGCAATTCACACCTCATTGCTTCTACTAGTGGGATTCCAAACCCTTCGAAATAGGAAACGTAAGTCAAAGCTAATCCTGAGCAATAAATATTATTCAGTTCCGTAGATTGAACATGCCCAGTAAACACAACCTCTTTTTTGAAGTTTAAGCTGTCGAAACAATCTTTAATTTCCTGATTCCACCAATATTTCTCACCAACCATAAGTAGTTTGACGTCTGATTTTGTTTGGTTTTTGAATACATCAAAAGACTTAAAAAGATTAATTATGTTTTTTCTTGGATGCAAAGCGCTTACGAATAAAAAATAGGGTTTTCCATTCGTAAATTTACTTCTTGTTGCGGCTTTTAACTCTTCATTTATTGGATTAAAAAAGTCTCCTATTCCATTGTGAGCAACCGTGATTTTCTCTTCATTTATACCAAAACTTTTTACAATATCTTGTTTAGAATACTCAGAAACAGTAACAATTTTGGCTGCTTTTTTTGCAAATTTTGGAAAGAAATAATTGACGTATTTTCTATTGAAAAAAGGAATGTCATCCGGAAAGTGAACAAAACTTAAGTCGTGAATTACTGGTATTTGTTTTACCTCTGACCCTAAACTTAAATAACCGTCTGGGGATAAAAACAGATCTATTTCGTTTTGTTTCAATGCTTTTTTCACTCCAAACTCAAACCATAAATAATATAAAAATGGATGTCTCGCTGGAGGGTTTATTACGATTGGAGTTACATTGTTTGCATAAATAAACTTCTCGTCATATTTTCTGTCAAAAAAGAAGAAGAATTCGTTCTCGGGATGTTGCGTTACAATTCTCTTTATTACTTCATGAGTAAACCACCCAAAACCTTCTAGTTTTGTGGGTAATAAAAACCTTGTATTTACAGCAATCTTCATTCGTGTACTAAGATAAAATTTAATTAGTGATTTTCAATTTGAACCGATTAGAAAATTTAACAAAATTACAAAGCCATCAATAAAAGCTCAATGTTTTTAAACGGTAAATTAAAAGCTTCTCCTAGTGTTGGGCTTGTTAAAGTTCCTTTATAAACGTAAACTCCGTGTCTAAAACCAGTGTTTTCTCTAATTTTTTTGGCTATTCCTCCTCCGTTTGCAATATCAAGTAATAAAGGGGAAAAAATATTACTCAAAGCAAAAGAAGCTGTTCGAGAAACCGAAGAAGCAATATTTGGAACACAATAATGGATTACTCCGTTCTCTACAAAAGTGGGAGAGTTGTGATTGGTAACTCGAGAAGTTTCAAAACACCCTCCTTGGTCAATACTTACATCCACAATTACAGAACCTTCTTTCATTTGAGAAACCATGTTTTCGGTAACTACACAGGGTGTCCTCCCATTCACTGCACGCAATGCGCCAATGGCTACATCTGCTCTCATCAATGCTTTTTCGAGTACTTTTGGATTTACAATAGAGGTCCAAACTGTGGTGTTTAAATCATTTTGTAGTCTTCTTAATTTATACACATTATCGTCAAAAATCTTTACTGAAGCTCCGAGTCCAATAGCTGATTTTGCTGCAAATTCCCCTACAGTTCCTGCCCCTATAATTACAACTTCTGTGGGCGAAACTCCTGCAATCCCTCCTAATATTGTTCCTCTTCCTTCGTTTAAGTTACTTAAGTAGTGAGAAGCGATAGAAACTGCTCTAATTCCAGCAATTTCGGACATAGAACGAATCACTGGATACACATCTTCTTCGTCTTTAATAAAATCCCATGCAATGGCTGTGATTTTTTTTCTCATCAACATTTCTAACGTGTTTTTTGGATGAACAGAAAGTTGGATAGCTGCAAACAAAGTTTGATTTCCCGGCATCATTTCTATTTCTTCTTTGGTCGGTGGAGCCACTTTAATTATTATATCTGCTTTAAAAACTTGTTCTACACTGTAACAAATTTCTGCTCCCACTTCACTGTAATCTTTGTCTGGAAAGTTTGCGTTTTGACCTGCGTTTGTCTCCACACAGACTCTGTGTCCGTTATTTACAAGCAATGAAACAGCCTCTGGAACTAAAGAAACTCTATTCTCCTGAAAAGAGGTTTCTTTTGGTATCCCAATGAATAGTTTTTTATTCAATGAGCCTATTCTCTGTAATTTCTCTTGAGGTATCATTAACGCCTCTTTGGCTAGGGATTTTAAAACATCAGACGACATAATTAACTGGTTATTTTAATGGTTCTTATTTTACCTTGTTGTTCAATATTCACTTCTACGTATGTTCCAGGAATAAAGTTTAGTGTTTTTTCTGGCCATTCAATAAAACAAACTGAATTGCTGTCCAAAATTTCTATTATTCCAATGTCTAATAATTCTGCTTCGTCATTAATTCTGTATAAGTCAAAATGAAAAATTGAATTATTCTCGTTATCAAGATACTCATTTACTATGGAATATGTAGGGCTAGAAGTGTGTTCTTTTACTCCCCTTTTTTTGCAAACCAAATTAATTAGCGTAGTTTTTCCTGCACCCATTTCGGCATTGAAACAAAAGTGGGTTTCTGTAGCACAAAGTTTAGCAAGGTAAATAGCAACCTCTTCCAATTCTTTTTCTTGTTTTATTATGAATTTTTTTTCCATGTGTCAGGATGCTTTTCCAAGCCTTATTTAAAATAAACTATTATTTAATATAACAAAAATACTATAAATTATAAAACTGAAGAAGATTGATGTCCTTTTAAGAACATAAAGTGACAGGTGTCGATACGGTTAGTCTGAAAGCCAGTTGTTTTATTATAAAATACTGGTCTTTTGTCGTTTATTGTTATAATAAGCTGTTTTCTGTATCAGTAAATTGAAAAATACACTTTATTATTAATAATCTTTTTGGTATAGTTTTACAGTATAATTAACAACCAAAAACGACTATTTCCTCTAATCTTAATAATTCTTGTATACTGTTCTATAAATGGATTTAATAAAAGAAAGTACACAAAAGGAGGGTGTAAACAATTAGTATCTAATTATTCTTATGGCTCTTCAAAAAAATAAGTGAATAATACGCTTATAATTCTAATGAATTATAAGCTAAGGATAGCTGGTCTAAAGAAAAGAAAGCTGATTAGAAAAACAAAAAAAAGATAAGTTCTCTTAAAGCTAAAAGTTTAAATGAGGTTAGTAATCATAAAGACGGTTTAAAAAACTCAAAATATAGGTGGTTCAAAAAATGGGGAAGCTCCTTGCGGTAAAGTCTGTTTAATTCTTTTATTGGGTGGTTTACTTGGAATTATAGTTGCTATACTCGTGATGACCTTGGTTTTATCTTTGGAAGTTTTTTTTGAGGGTTTGTTTAGGGGCGCTTTCTATTATTATTATTATTATTTTTGGCTAGTATCTCGTTAGATGCAAGCTCTAATAATTTGGAGAAACTTGTGGCGTTAAGCTTCTTGGCTATAAAACTGGTGTTAAACTTTCTATTGCTTGCGAGATAGAGTTCATTTCAGAATAAATCAATCTTAGTTTGTTGTTCTTTTCGCTCATTTTACAATTTCGTGAATTTAATTGAATGTAGCTAAGAACCTTTGTAAATCTATCCGATTCGAAATAATCGGCTTGATTTCCAGAGGGAAAATAACAAATCATTTTCTCTTGTTTCAAGACAATTTTATGAAAACCAATTGCTTTCGCAAGCCATTTCAATTCTATTGTTTTCAATAGTTCTGTTGTTTCTTGAGGTACTTGTCCAAATCTATCTTTCAAATTTGAGGCGTACTTTTTTAGCTCTTCTGTTGTTTTTATTTGTTCCAAATCTTGGTACAAAGAAAGTCGTTCGGCAATATTATTGACATACGTATCTGGAATTAATAATTCTAAATCTGTTTCAATCTGAAAATCTTCTACTCGATAAAATTTATCGTTTTTCTCGTCTTTAAATAATTCTTTAAACTCATTATTCTTAAGCTCGTTTATCGTTTGGCTCAGTATTTTCTGATACGTAGCAAATCCTATTTCATTGATGTAACCACTTTGGTTTGCACCCAATAAATCTCCTGCTCCACGAATATCCAAATCCTTCATTGCTATATTAAAACCACTTCCCAGCTCACTGTTTTGCTCAATGGCATTCAGCCTTTTGGTTGCGTCATCACTCAACATGTGGCGAGGAGGAGTAATCATATAACAAAATGCTTTTTTGTTGGATCTACCAATTCTTCCTCTCATTTGATGCAAATCACTCAGTCCAAAATTATTCGCATTATTGATTATCATTGTATTTGCATTAGGGACATCAATTCCTGATTCTATAATAGAAGTTGCTACCAAAACATCATACATTCCGTTTACAAAGTCCATTAACACAGCTTCCATTTTTTGCCCATCTAAACGTCCGTGAATAATTCCAATCTTAGCGTCTGGAACTAACCTTTGTATCATTCCCGATACTTCCTGGATGTTTTGAATTCTATTGTTTACAAAATAAGCCTGCCCTCCTCTTTGCATCTCATAAGAAATCGCATCCCTAATACTCTCTTCGTTAAACACCTGCAAAACAGTGTCAATGGGTTGTCTATTAGGTGGCGGAGTATTAATTACTGATAAATCTCTTGCCCCCATCAATGAAAACTGAAGTGTTCTTGGAATTGGTGTTGCTGTTAAGGTTAGGGAATCAACATTCTCCTTCATTGTTTTGAGTTTGTCTTTTACTCCTACTCCAAATTTTTGTTCCTCATCCACAATCAACAGCCCTAAGTCTTTAAATTTTACACTTTTTCCGGCCAACTTGTGAGTTCCAATCAAAATATCAATCTCTCCTTTTGCCAATTTTTCTAGAGTCTCTTTTACCTTTTTTGTTGATTTAAAACGATTCAAGTAGTCTACTTTACAAGGAAAATCTTTCAACCTTTCGTTAAAACTTCGGTAATGTTGTAAACTTAAGATTGTGGTAGGAACTAAAATTGCTACTTGCTTGCTGTCTGCCACTGCTTTAAAAGCTGCTCTTATAGCAATTTCTGTTTTTCCAAATCCTACATCTCCACACACCAACCTGTCCATAGGAATTTCTTTCTCCATGTCTTCTTTTACAGCAACAGTAGCTTTGAATTGGTCTGGAGTGTCTTCATACATAAACGAAGCTTCTAACTCGTGTTGCAAATAAGTGTCTGGAGAAAAGGCAAATCCTTTTTTCATTTTTCTTTTCGCATAAAGCTTAATCAAATCAAAAGCAACTTCCTTTACTCTCTTTTGGGTTTTATCTTTTAATGCTTTCCAGTTTGGAGTTCCTAGCTTATTTATTTTAGGTTGTTTTCCGTCTTTCCCTGCAAACTTAGAAATCCTGTGAAGCGAGTGAATACTAACGTACAAAACATCTCCTCCTCCATATATTAATCGGATTGCTTCTTGTTCTTTTCCATTAACATCTATTTTTTCCATCCCAGAAAAAGTTCCAACTCCATGATCTATATGAACAATGAAATCTCCTTTTTTTAGTCCGTAAATCTCTTTAAGGCTTACAGCTTCCTTGGATTGTTTATACCCTTCTTTTAATCTGAATTTGTGATAACGTTCAAATATTTGATGATCGGTATAGCACACGATTTTCAAATCATTGTCTATAAAACCTTCTCTTATACTGGTGTGAATCGGAACAAAATCTGCTTCTTTTTCAATGTCCTCAAAGATTTCTTCGAGTCTTTGAATTTGGTTTGGATTATCCGAAAAAATGTAATTTCCGTATTCTGCTTGCGTATTTTCTTTTAGGTTTTGAGCTAGTAAATCGAATTTTTTATTGAAAGCTGGTTGAGGAGATTGGTGGAAATTTAGTGAATTTGTCCCGAAATAATTTTCAGTTCCAAATTCTACAATATTAAATTCTTTCAATTCTCTTTCAAGCTCAGTAGGACTAATGTACATTTCGCTTGGAGCTAACCTTTGTAGCTCTGTATCTAATTGCTCAAAAGTGTAGCGTGCTTTTTTAAATCCTTCCTCAACTTTCTTTTTTGCGATAGAAAAAGATTTTATCCAAACGTTAGAATTAGCAGAGATAAACTCGAAAAATGAACTGCGTGAAGCTTCTAATAACTCTCTTTGAACATTGGGCGTCACCGTGATTTTTTTGTGCGTATTAATGGATAATTGGTCTGCTATATTGAAACTTCTTATTGAGTCTATTTCGTCTCCAAAAAACTCAATTCTGAACGGATAATCAAACGAGAAAGAAAAAACATCTACAATTCCTCCACGCACAGAAAACTGTCCTGGTTCGTATACATAGTCTACTTTATCAAAGTGTTGTTCTATGAATAATTCATTCAAAAAATCGATAGAGTAGGAGTCCCCTACGTGAATATCTAACGTGTTTTTTTTTAGTGTTTTTTTTGTAATTACTTTCTCAACCAAAGCTTCTGGGTAAGAAACAACAACCGTGTTTTTTCTGTTTTTAGAAATCGCATTTAATACTTCTGTTCTTAGTAGAACATTCGCATTATCGGTATTTTCTATTTGATATGGTCTTCGGTAAGATGCAGGATAAAAGAAATATTTTTTATTAGCTTTTTCAGGGTTTATATTTTCTAATGTGTTGAAAAAATAAACTGCTTCTTCCTTATCTGAAAAAATAAATAATTGAAGATTTTCAATTTCTTGGATTGCTGCAGAAGAAATAAAAGCCAAAGAAGAACCCACCAAGCCTTTGGTAAAGACACTAGAAGACTTCTTCGCTAACTCTTTTTTGAGTTCGAATACTTTTTGAGAACCTTTGTATTTCTCTATAATTAAAGACGAATCTTGCTTCATTTAATTCTTTGATTCGTAAATGTAATAAATTCGATTTTTAATGTCATCTTATCTGTTGTTTTTTAAAGTGAAATAATTAAATATAAATTCTTAATTTTACGTTAATTAAAACTAAATGAAAGAACAGCAACATATTTTACTCAAAAAACTGGATGAATTCGTTCGTAAGTATTATAAAAACAAACTCGTAAAAGGTTTGATTTATACGTTCACTATTGTGTTCTTGTTTTTTATTTCTTTGGTTGTTTTAGAATATTTTGGAAACTTTGGTTCCAAAGCTAGGACGGGTTTATTTTTTGCATTTTTAGGTGTTGCACTTGTTACTTTTGTTAATTACATAACTATTCCATTGGTAAGGTTGTTCAAACTAGGAAAGTTTATTGATTACGAAACGGCTGCACAAATTATTGGAACACATTTTGAATCAGTAAAAGATAAATTGCTGAATACTTTACAGCTGATTAAAAATAATGAAAATACGGATAGTGACCTTGTAGAAGCCGGTATCAATCAAAAAATAAATGAATTAAAGCCTGTCCCTTTTGCAAAAGCGATTGATCTTTCAAAGAACAAAAAGTACTTGAAATATGCTGCAATTCCTTTGTTCTTATTTTTTGTAATCCTGTTTATGAACGCTAGTATCATAAAGGATGGGACAAAGAGGTTTGTAAATTATAGGCAAGAATTTGCACCAGAAGCTCCTTTTGTTTTTCAAGTTATGAATCAAAACATGCAGGTAGTCGAGAATGAGGATTTTAATCTTTTAGTGAAATTAATTGGTCTAGAAATTCCGAACGAAGTGGTCTTAAAAGTAAAAAACAACTCGATAAAACTGCGTAAGAAAAGTAAATCTGAATTTGAATATACTTTTAAAAACATTCAAGAAAAGAAAGTGTTTAGTCTTGAGGCGGCTGGATTTTCTTCTATTCCTTATGAAATAACTCCTATTATAAAACCCGTAATTATGGGGTATAAAGTGGAGGTAGATTATCCTTCTTATACTCGTTTATCAGATGTAACTTTAGAGAGTGTGAATAGCCTTTCTGTTCCTCAAGGGACAAGATTAAAATGGGTATTCAAAACCAAAAACACTTCTCAAATTAATTTTTCGGAAAAAGGAAAAGTTATTCAATTAAATGAGTTTGCTAAAAACCGCTTTAGCACTGAAAAAGTGGTAAGAAAAAACGCTTCTTTTATACTTAGTGTTGCTAATAAATTTATGAAAAACAGGGATTCTATTGTTTTTGACATCTCAACCTCTTTGGATCAAAACCCGTCCATATTTGCTGATTCTAAAGCCGACAGTTTAAATGAAAATTTACTCTATTTCACGGGTAAGATTAGTGATGATTATGGGTTTTCTAATTTTGTTTTTAAATATAGAAAGTTTAAAAATGATTCAATAGAAAGTAGGGGTAAATTTACGGCTAAAGCTGTTGGTTTTAATAGTTCTTATAATCAATCTCAATTTTACTATCTGTGGGATGTGGATGAGGTAAATTTGAAATTAGGCGAGTCTTTGGAGTATTATTTTGAAGTGTGGGATAACGACAGGGTGAATGGGGCGAAATCGGCAAGAACTCAATTAATAAAAATAAAGGCACCAACCAAAGAAGAGCTGGAAAAGAACCAAGAGGAGAAGGGTGAATCGATTAAAGATAAGCTTGAGAAAAATATTAAAGATGCTGAGAAATTACGTCAAGAAATAAAGAAAATGACAGAGTCCATTCTGAATAAAAAGAACATGGATTGGCAGGACAAGAAGAAGATGAAAGAATTACTGTCTAAACAAAAACAGCTAAACGAACAGAACAAAGATATCCGAAAAAAAACTCAAGAAAAAAACAAAGAAGAACAAAGGTTTAGTGAGCCAAACGAAGCGTTTATAAAGAAGCAAGAAAAGCTTGATAAATTAATGGCTGAGTTAAAGAATGAAGAGCTGGAAAAGTTGATGGAGAAGATAGAAAAAATGATGGAGAAGATAGACAAATCTAAACTTCAAAAATCATTGGAAGAAATGGATAAAGAAAACTTAGACATGAAAAAAGAGATGGAAAGAACTCTTGAAATGTTTAAGCAGATGGAAATGGATGAAAAGTTAGATGAATTTGCAGAGGAAATGGAAAAACTTGCAGAGAAACAGGAAGAATTGGCTGAAAAGAAAGAAGAAGAAAACACATCTGAAGAACAAGAAAAACTGAACGAAGAGTTTAAAAAAGCTGAAGAAAAACTAGATGAATTAAAAGAAAAGAACGAAGGTCTTGATAAGAAAAAGGATCTAAACGAAATTGAAGAGGAAAAGGAGGGGGCTAAAGACGACATGGAGGAGAGTAAAGAAAGTTTGGATAAAAACGAAAAGCAAGGTGCTCAGAAAAGCCAAAAAGGGGCAGCAAAAAAAATGAAAAGTGCTGCAGCAAAAGCTAAAAGTATGAAAAGTAGCAGTGCTGAAAGTGCTGAAGAAAACATGGAAGATTTACGTGCTTTGTTAGAAAACTTAATTGCTCTTTCTTTTGACCAGGAAGAGGTTTTATCTGATTTGAAAGTAACAAATACTAATGACCCTAATTATGTAAGGCTTGGTCAAAAACAGGTTAAGCTAAAAGATGACGCTAAAATGATTGAGGATTCTTTATTTGCTTTAAGCAAAAGAATAGAACAGATTGCGCCTATTGTAAATAAAGAAATGAATAAAATAAATGATGGAATAAAACAATCATTGAGGGATATTGGAGAAAGAAGTACAAACAGAGCAACTCAAAACCAACAATTGGCTATGACTTCTATTAATAACTTAGCATTATTACTGGATGAGGCTTTGAAAGAAATGCAAAAACAAGCATCTGAAGAAAAAAAACCAGGTAGCGGAGAATGTAACAACCCTGGAGGTAGCAAACCTAAACCTGGAATTCTTCCTGGAATAAAAAAGGCAAAAGGAGAGGCAGGAAAGGCTTTAGGTAAATTGAAAAGTAAACTTGGGGAAAAAGGAAAGGCATCTGAAGGGGAAGGTAAAAACAGTAAGGAGTTGGCAAGAATGGCAGCAGAGCAATCTATGTTAAGAAAAGCATTGGATGAAATGAGCCAAGAGCTTAATAAAGACGGAAGTGGGCTTGGGAATGAATTAAAGAAAATAGAAATAGAAATAGAAAAAGTTGAAGAGGATATTATTAATGATAACATTACTAATCAAACAATTACAAGACAAAAAGAGATCTTAACTAGGCTTTTAAAGTCAGAAAAAGCAATTCGAGAAAGAGAGTTTGATGAAAAAAGAGAGTCTAGTTCAGTAAAAACACTTAGATTTAGTAACCCAAATGAATTTTTGGAGTATAATAGAAGAAAAGAGATGGAATTAGAGCAATTAAAGACTATTCCACCCTCCTTAATTCCTTATTATAAAAATAGAGTGAATGATTACTTTAATCAAAGCAATTGAAATGGATAACACACTAATAAAAAATACAATAATTCTTGATTCAAATCAAGAAAGCATAAATAAAGTAACAAGTTACATTGATTCTATTTATAGCTCTTCTAAAAATGACATAAGTGATACTTATGGAAATGTAATTATTGCAATAACAGAAGCGGTAAATAATGCTGTAAATCACGGAAACAAAGCAGATTCTACTAAAAAAGTAACAATCTCCTGTAAAAAAACAGATGAAAAACTTTATTTTACCGTAGAAGATGAAGGAGATGGTTTTGATTATGAAAATGTTCCTGACCCAACAGATCCTGAAAATTTACATAAATTAAATGGGAGGGGAATTTTTCTAATGAAAAATTTAGTAGATGAAATTTACTTTCATGAAGAAGGAAGAGAAATTGAATTAATATTCAAAATAACATAACTTGGAAAATATTTCTTTTTTCTCAGAAGATATTGATTTTCAAATCAATAATATTGAAAACAACACCAGCTGGATTAACTCCATCATTTCTAATTACTCGAAAATCTCTGGGGAATTAACGTATATTTTCTGTTCAGATGACTATCTATTAAAGCTAAATATTGAACATTTAAATCACGATACACTTACCGACATTATCACATTTGATTATACTAAAACTGGTATAATATCTGGAGATATATTCATTAGTATAGACAGAGTGACTGAAAATGCAAAGTCATTTCTAGTTCCCTTTCAGGAAGAATTGAACCGAGTTATGGCACATGGGGTCCTTCATTTAATTGGATTTAAAGATAAAACCTCGGAAGAAAAAAAGAAAATGAGGGAAGCAGAAAATCTTGCCTTAGAAAATCTAAAATAACGCAAGCAACAGAATTAAACTACTAACGACTTTATTGAGTATCTTTGTACAAAATACAAAGATATGCATCAAAAATATGACTTAATTGTAATAGGAGGAGGGCACGCAGGGTGTGAAGCTGCTGCTGCTGCTGCGAACTTAGGCTCGTCCGTATTACTTATTACAATGAATATGGAGACAATTGCGCAAATGTCTTGTAATCCTGCTATGGGAGGAATTGCAAAAGGACAAATTGTGCGTGAGATTGATGCGTTAGGCGGATATTCAGGGATAATTACAGATAAAACAGCTATACAGTTCAAGTTGTTGAATAAATCTAAAGGGCCTGCCATGTGGAGTCCTAGAGCACAAAGTGATCGAAAAAGATTTGCCGAAGAATGGAGAATGGCACTAGAAAACACACCAAATGTAGATTTCTGGCAAGATACTGTTACAGACTTAATTATTAAGAATAATAAAATTGAAGGAGTAATGACGGGGTTAGGAATATCAATATATTCTCATTCTGTTGTTGTAACAGCAGGAACTTTTTTGAATGGAAAAATTCACTTAGGAGAAAAACAATTTGGAGGAGGTAGGGCAGGGGAAAAAGCCTCTACTGGAATTACAGAACGATTAGTTTCTTTAGGATTTGAAAGTGGCAGAATGAAAACAGGAACTCCGCCAAGAGTAGATGGAAGATCCTTGAATTTTGCTAAAATGGAAGAGCAACCTGGAGATCTAAATCCAGGAAAATTTTCTTTTTCTACGGAAACTAGCCCTTTAAAAAAACAAAGAAGTTGCCACATTACATATACTAATCCAGCTGTACATGATGTTTTAAGAACAGGATTTGAAAAATCTCCTCTTTTCAATGGGAGGATTATTGGCTCTGGGCCAAGATATTGTCCATCTATTGAAGATAAATTAGATCGTTTTGCTGAGAGGAATAGGCACCAAATTTTTGTAGAGCCAGAAGGATGGAGCACTTGTGAAATTTATGTAAACGGATTCTCTAGCTCTTTGCCAGAAGACGTTCAATTTAATGCTATGAGATTAATTCCTGGTTTTGAGAATGTGAAGATGTTTAGGCCTGGTTATGCAATAGAATATGACTACTTCCAGCCCACACAACTGAACTATACTTTAGAAACTAAATTAGTTGAAAATCTATATTTTGCCGGCCAAATAAATGGCACAACAGGTTACGAAGAGGCTGCTTGCCAAGGCTTAATGGCAGGAATAAACTCACACAACAAGAAATACGAAAAAGAGCCCTTTGTTTTGTCAAGAGCAGAATCTTACATTGGTGTTCTGATTGATGATTTAATAACAAAAGGAACGGACGAGCCCTATAGAATGTTTACTTCTAGAGCTGAGTACCGCTTACTTTTAAGGCAAGATAATGCTGACATCAGGCTAACAGAAAAAGGATATAAACTTGGCTTAGCTTCTCAAAAAAGAATGGATAGGATAGAGGAGAAAATTAACGAAACGAACTCTCTTATGAAATTATTAAGAGAAACAAGCGTAGACCACAACTTAATTAATCCAATTTTGGAAAGAAAAAAAAGCTCGCCAATTTCTCAAAAAATGAAGTTTGACAAAATAATTAGCAGACCAAATATTTCGGTGAAAGAAGTAATTACTACCTCAGACACAATTACAGATAAGGTTAATTCTCTTTCTGGGCTAAAAGAAGAGGTGGTAGAGCAGGCTGAGGTTCAGATAAAGTACGAGGGCTATATTGCTAAGGAGCAAAACGTAGCCGAAAAGCTTATCAGGCTAGAGGGGACTAAAATACCTTCAGACCTTAACTATTCAAAGCTAAGCTCTCTTTCTACAGAAAGTAAAGAAAAGCTTAGCAATGTTTCTCCAAAAACGATTGGCCAAGCTTCTAGAATTTCAGGAATAAAACCTTCAGACATTAATATCTTATTAATTTATTTAGGGCGCTAATGTATTTGTTCCACGTGAAACTTTTTACAAACCCTCTTTTATGTTTCACGTGGAACATAAAAGAGGGTTTTTCTTTATAAGGTAATAACAATATTTTGTTTTTTTGGTTAATGTGTTGCTATATAGTTGTTTATATGCTGGGCGGGGAGAAAATAAATAGCTCGTTTAAAAAAGGTTCTCCTTTTTTAGGGTAAAGAAGCTTTAGCTGAGTTAAAAGTCGCTTAAATAGGCTAATTTTTAGTTTGGTCAGCTTTGAAAAGCATAGCTTACTTCTGATTCGTTTTATTTCTTTAAACTCTGAAAAGTTCGCAATATATTAAACTTATTTTTTTATTTGGATGAATTATCTCGCCTTCTTTTTCTATTTTTAAAAAATAAAAATAATGGAGTGAGGATAATAAGACTCATTATAGAAAAAAAACAAGTAAGAATAATGTTGTTGTTTTTATTACTTTCGGCTTGTTTTAAATTCATTTTATTTATTGTGCTCTGGTTTGTAGGAGTCCAATTGTGTTTAATTGTTGTGTTTACTAATTCAATTATATTTGAGTTATTTAATAGCGTTTCGTCTAAATAAACATGGTCTATAAACTCTTCTTCTGAAGAATATAACTCAATTTTATTTCTCTTTTTAATTTTAAAAAGTCCGAATTGAGAGTTTAATATTTCATTATTGCTTTGTGTCGTATCTTTAAAAAAAGTATAATAAGAGTGCGCTTGAATTAATGTATTCTCTTTAATTATAGTTTTCTTGTCGCCATTTATAAAAACCCAATTAGAAATATTAACGACAGAATCCGTTGCGTTAAATATTTCCAAATAGCTTGATAATAGGTTGTCCTTATAGCCAACTTCATTAATGAAAATTTGATTTCTATATTTACTATTTCCTTTTTTTATAAAAAAAGCCGAAACCACGGTGTTGTTTTTTAAGCGTATTTTATCCGTTATGTTTATTGTATCATTTGACCAATGTGAAAATTCATAACCGAATTTTGGTTCGGCATTTAGCTTATAATTAATAGTGCTAAAATAGGTTCCAGTAAAACCAGAATCAACTTGGTAGCTATCAAAAAAAACAGATCCTTGATTTGAATTATGATTAAACTGAATAATAAAAGAGGAGTCTAGTTGAAATTTCTCTTTTAAAAAAGAAAATAAATAACCGGGTCTTCTTTCGGCAAAATCAATTATATAATTAACGTTATTTTCCCAGCCTGTTGGCTTTCTTTTCCATTTTCTAAAATGATAAGGGATCTCTGGCTTTAAATTGTTTGCTATTGCATTAATGTGGTTAACCACATTATCTGGTTTAAAAGTAGTGTTTAGGTAATGTGTGAATTTTTGAATATACCTTTTTTTTATTGATTCGTTTTTTAATAATTTTCTGATTATCAGAGAAGACCAAGAAGGAAAAGGCCATAATTCTGAGCTGTATTCGGTAAATCTTATAAGCGTATTTTCCTCGACTCCATTCGTTTTTCTAAGGCCAAAACCAAAATCTGTATCGAACAAAATCCACCTCCATTTTGCTCCATATTTTCTTTCTCTCCAATATCTTATATTTCCTCCAGCGTCAATATTACTTATGTAAACCTGAGCAATATTGTAGTCTAAATAGTTGTCTATATCTATTAGTTTAGACAACTTAACCACATTAGAATCTTGTTTTAAATCAGATTTTTTAATGAATTTTAAAATTCTATTATAATTCAACCTTCCATAATGTTGCACATCACTTCTGTGCTTCATAATTGCAATACTATCTTTATCTAATTTAAAGTGTTGCTTTATAAAGTGTTCGTTTATTTTTTCGCGAATATGGTAAATTCCCCAATAGTCTCCGTTCAGATAAACAATACACGAACGATAGGCTTGTGTTTCAATATTAAAATTCTTAACCAAGCTAGTCATCATTATATCTCTAAAATGAGTACTACAAAAGTCAGAACCAGAATTTCTTAATACAACTGATTTATATTTTTTAAACGGTAAATCCGGAAATAAAGGGTATTTAATTTTCTCTTTTCCGTATTTCTTTCTTGCATGAAGAGAAAAGGATTTTTGTGGCAACATAGCACTAAATTGTCCAAATATTTTAATTCCTAATTTTTGATTAAACCCTACTTTGTTGTTAGTATCAATAAACTCTAAATAAGCTGTTCTTTCCCAGTTTTTATGAAAGTTTGCTCCTTTATAGGGTGAGATTTTTGATGCATTTAGCCCTTTAACATATATGCCTTTTAAGGAGTCATAAAGATCTGAGGGTTTAACTGTTATACATATAATTGGTAAGTTTATTTTACGTCCTGGAAATAGAAAGTTCCTTGTATATCCTATTAAGGTATTTCTATTTTTAACTCTTATTGTTGTTGATTTTTTTAGAGGTATTGGTTCTTTATATTCTATACTTGGATAATCTCCATTCTTAGAATAATAGATTTTATCCTTATTTAGGTTTGAAATATTTAATAAAATAGAATCGCTATAAACTCCTGAAGTGTGTGAAAATATAATAGTATCCTTATTACTCTGAGAAATAGAATAGCTGGTTACTATTAAGAAACAGAACAGTAGTTTCATTTTAATTAAATTATATCATGTTTTGATTACAAATTAATCAATTATTAATCTTGCCGGTTTATTTGCAACCTCCCAAGCAGTGTAGAATACCAGTTTAGTGATTTTTTCTACCTTATCAAACATTATTTTATCTATCTCATCAGTTGCTTTGTGATAATCTTCATGAACACCACTAAAATAAAAAATAACTGGAATGCCTTTTTGTGCAAAATTATAGTGATCTGACCTATAATAAAATCTATTTGGATCGTTTTCTTCGTTAAACGTATAATCTAACTCTAAGTTAGAATATGTTTTATTTGCCGCTTCACTTACTTCGTGTAGTTCTCTACTTATTTTATCTGCTCCAATTAAGTAAACATAATTTGGATGTGTGTGGTTTTCATCCAATCTACCAATCATATCAATATTTAAATCTACAATAGTATTTGATATAGGAAAAACAGGGTTTTCTGAATAATATTTAGATCCCAACAGACCTTTTTCTTCGCCCGATACGGGCATAATTAAAATACTCCTTTTTGGTCCATTCCCATCATTTTTAGCTTTTTGAAATGCCTCTGCTAATTCTAATAAAGCAACCGTTCCTGTTCCATCGTCATCTGCCCCATTATAAACTTCTCCGTTTTTTATACCTAAATGATCGTAGTGTGCGGTAAGTATTACAATTTCCTTTTTTAATTCTGGGTCAGTCCCTTCTACAAAGCCCAGAACATTACTTGTGTTTACAATGCCGTTTTTGTTTGTATAGTCTAACAAAAAGCTATTATAATTAGGTTGGTTAATCAGGCTTGCTCCTGATTCTATACTAGTGATAACGTCTTTTTTTAATTCCTCAGAAATAAACAGAAATAATGTGTTCCCTTTTTCTTTTTTCTTCTTTTTTGGAACCAGTTTTAAAGAAGATTTATTTAAAAAATGATCTAGCCTTCTAAGGTTACTCCTAAAGTTTTTTGACGTAAATAAAACAGTTTTTACTCCTTTATCTTTTGCTATTTGTAGTTTCTTTCTCCAGTTCCAGTTCTCGTAATTTTCTAGGGTATCAAGGCTAATTAATACTGTTTTTCCTTGGATTGATTTAGATTTATAATCGTCTCTATTTTTATCAAAAATTCCATAATTCAAATCAATAATTTCATTTGTATTAACCTTAAATCCTTTCATGTTTATTAAGGAATTAAAAAAATAAAAATCTTTAGAAAACTCATACTTATTTCCATGTAGACTAATTTTTGCATCTGGGATAAATGTTTCTAATAAAGGAAAGTTTTGAAAATAACTTCCATTATTTCCTGGAGCTATACCATCTTTTTTAAATTCATTTTTTAGGTATTCAGCAGTCATTATCTGACCTTTTTTTCCTGTTTCCCTTCCTTCATATTCGTCTGAAGCTATAACAGAAAGGTGTTGTTTTAACTCTTTAGCTGTAATTGAATTTGCATATTCCTCTACTTTCGGATTCTTTTTTATTTTATATGCGTTCTTATATACAGAACAAGAAAATGAAAAAAAGAATGCTGTTAGTAATAAGATATACTTCATAATTAAATTTTATTTACTCTTCTTTCGTGTCTTCCTCCTTCAAACTTGGTGTTAATAAATGTCTCTACAATTTGTAATGCTAAATTTTCTGATATAAAACGAGCAGGAATTGCTAATACATTTGCATTATTATGTTCCCTTGCTAATTTGCAAATTTCTGTATTCCAGCATAGTGCACTTCTTACATCTTTGTATTTATTTACAGTCATATTAATCCCATTTCCACTTCCGCAAATAGCGATTCCCATGCTATAATCTTTATTTTGAATAGCGTTTCCTACCTTATGCGCATAATCGGGATAATCAACACTATCTTCTGAAAACGGTCCAATATCTTCAAATCCAATGTTTTTTTCTTTAAGAATAACTTTAATTTTTTCTTTTAAATCATACCCTGCATGATCAGATCCTAATACAAAATTCATATTACTATATTGTTTTAAAGTGGTTTAATTTGGTTATAAACATAAAGTTTATGGTTGTAAACATTGAAAATATATTTATTTTTAGTTCTCTTATTATTAATGTTTTATAGTTTAATCTTATTAACCGTTAAAAAGTTAAGAACTATTATTTGTATTCATATCTTATAAAAAAAAATCTTTCTATTTACAATTATTATTGCAGTTGAAAATATTATCCTAATAACAAAATAAAATTATAAGGTATTTATGCTTATGTTTTCAATAAATAAAGATAGCTTAAATTATAAAATTTAGTTAACAAAAACTAAAATCTATAGTAAATGGTAATTGTGATAAATGAATCAAATAATTATTAAATTAATTAATTAACAACTGATAATTAATATTTTAAAATAAAAAAAAGAATGTTAGGTTTAAGTTAATTGATTGTTTAAAAGTTATGAAATTTAATTAAAGCAAATTAAATTAACTTTTTTTGTTCACAGAATTAACAGCTCTTATAATAATAACATATTCTTTAATTAAATTATTTAATATATATATAACTAAACTGAGAAAGTAATTGATAGAAAAGAATAGAAAAAAATTGAAGTATCTTTGGAAATAGAAATATGAAAAATAAAAGTAAAAATATAATTTTAATTACAGCATTGGTTTTTGTCTGCCATAGTTTTTATTCACAAAATATTAACCCAAACGGGTTCAATACTTTTCGGTATGAAAATGATTCAATTTCGGCTGAAGGGTTTTTAAAAAACGGAAAACCAAACGGTTATTGGAAGAACTACGAAAAAAATGGATTAATAAAATCAGAGGGAAATCGAAAATTTTTTATGCTTGATAGCACTTGGAAATTCTACAAAAAAGGGTTTTTAAAAGAAGTTGTTAACTACGAAAAAAATAAAAGAAATGGAGATTTTTTAGAATTTATAGATTCTGGTTTAATTTACTCTAAATCAGTATATAAAAACGACACATTACAAGGAGAACAAAAAAAATATTATTCTTCAGGAGAATTACAATTTTTGTATTTCTATTTGAATGGGAATTACCACGGAAAAGCATATGAACTTGATAAAGACTCTGTTGTTATTTCAATTTTTAATTACAATAAAGGAAAACTTATTAGAAGAGAAAAGATAAATAGATTTGACCGAAATAATAATAAAACGGGAGTATGGAAAAAATATAGTGCAAGTGGTATTTTAATTGAAGAAGGAGCTTACAAAAACGGAAAAAAAAACGGAATATTTAAACAATATAAATATAATGGTGAGCTTAATGAATTAAAAAAATACAATATGAATGAACTAAAGCAAGATGCTGAAGAACTTAAATTTGTAGAACTATATAAAGAATATTATTCAACAGGTGAATTACATTTCACAATTGCAAAAAATAATAATAGAAAAAGACAAGGAATAACACAAGAATATAAAAAAAATGGAGATGTAATTATTACAAAAATTTTTAAGAATGACACTTTATTTGCAGAAGGAATAATTGATAAAGAAGGGTTAAGACAAGAAAAATGGAAGTTTTATTACGAAGGAGAAAAAATAATAGGAAAAGGAAAATATAACAATGACCGAAAAACAGGCACATGGTACTATTATTATAGAACTGGAGAATTAGAGCAAGAAGGAAAATTTAATAAAGGAAATCATTCAGGAAAATGGGTGTGGTATTACAAACATAAATCAAAACATAGAGAAGAATATTACCGAAACGGAAAAGAAGATGGTGAATTTATAGAATACAGTGAAGAAGGAAAAATTTTAACAAAAGGGGATTATTTAAATGGATTTAAAGACGGGAATTGGTTTTACCAGGTTGGAGATCATACTGAAATTGGAAAGTATAGTGATGGAGAAAAAGAAGGAGAATGGCTTCATTATTACGACAATAAGCAAATTTATTTTAAAGGAAAATATAAAAATGGTAAACCCGTAGAAAAACATAATTATTATCATTATAACGGAAATAAAAAATGGATTGGAAATTATAATCTTGGAAAAAAGGAAGGAAAATGGGTCCGATATAACGAAAATGGAGAAATACTAGTTATATTTATTTATAGAAATAATGTTTTGATAAAAACAGACGGAAAAAAAATAAAACCGGCATTTAAAGAAGAGATAGAATAAAATAATATTCTAATTTTATTAGAATATTATTTTATTAGAATTTTATAAATGTTAGATACATTTATAAAATTAAATATTGTTACAGAACTAACTAAAATATAATGAAACGATTAATACCAATAAAATACACAGAGATGTATAAAAATTAGAATTAAGAGAAAAATAAAAATATATTTGTAAAAATTTAAAAAAAGAATAGAATGTCAATATCAGATGCGTACCAAGGAGGACAACAAAAGATGAATATTTCTCACTTAGAAAATTTAGTAGAAGTTGCACTAACAGATGGAGAATTAGTGGAGGAAGAAATATTATTATTAGAAAAGTTTGCAAAAAGACTTAGTATATCTAATAATGAATTAAAGGATTTAATTTCTAACTCAGGAAAACATCCAATAAATCCCCCTGTTGATAGAGAAGATAGATATAAAAGATTTTTTAGACTTATTCAAATGATGCTCTCTGATGGAATTATTGGAGAAAAGCAAGACAAGTTGATTCATAGATTTGCAATTGGTTTGGGGTACTCGGAAGAAAGAACAGAAGAAATTTACGACCAAACGATAGAGTTTGTAAAAAACAAAGTAGACTTTGATGACGCTTTTAAAAAAATTACTCACTAAAAGGAAACAAAAAAAGATTTAAAAAAAGGATTAAGTAATAAGTTTAATACTTTTTTATCTAATAAGTGTAACATAACCATTTCTAGAAGGGCTATTTCCTAAGTTATCTTTTGCTTGAATAAAAAAATACAGACCATAAGTAGAATATTTTAATTAAAACACAACTTTTTTAGATAAAATACTGTCTCCTCTTTTCACTTGGACAATATTTGTAGTTCCTTCCTCAAATTGAGACAAACAGTACATGTAATCTGACATGTTTTTCACTTCAAAATCACCCATTTTCACAACAACATCTCCTTTTTCTATTCCTGCAATTTGCGCGGGTCTTTCTTGTTTTATTCCGTCTATTCTCATTCCTGCCCCATCATATAAATAATCTGGAATTACACCAAGAGTAACCTTGAAAGCTCTTGCCTTATTAGAGGTTTCTTTGGTTTTAGTAAAAGGGATAGTATCGAACTTATTTAACGAAAGAACCACAGACTCTATATAATCAGCCACCTTTACAATTCCTTTAAAATTAATAAACTCGGTGTCGTCTGTTGGTTTGTGATAATCTTTGTGTTGCCCAGTAAAGAAATGAAGTACAGGTACATCAGCCAAATAAAAAGAAGTGTGATCAGATGGACCAACTCCCGAAGAATCAAATTTTGATTTGAATCCCCAAGTATTACAAGAATCTAAAATAGGTTTAAAAACAGGCGAAGTACCAATTCCATAAATAGCTAATCTATTATTAGAATCTAATCTTCCTACCATGTCCATATTAATCATAAAATTCATTTCAGAATTAGATAAAGTAGAGTTTTTTACAAAATAATTGGAACCCCACAATCCTTTTTCTTCTCCAGTAAACGCAATGAACAAAACATTGGATTTTAATTTAACAGTTTTAAATTTACTAGCCAATCCAAGCATTGCAGCAACCCCACTTGCATTGTCATCTGCTCCATTGTGAATTTGTCCTGCGCTATCAGACAAAGAACCCTCTTCTCCGTATCCTAAATGATCGTAATGCGCTCCAATTACAATTGTGCTTTTAGAGTTATTATCAATAAACCCAAGAACATTTCTTCCTTCTATTTCATCACTAAGCATAAGTGTATCATGGGGGTGAGCTTTCATTTTTCTAGTAAAAACTTGAAAATAACTGCTATGATCTCCTTTAGGGATTAACCCTATTTTTTTCATTCGTTCTGCGATATAAGTTGCAGCAATAACCTCTCCTTGTGTTCCAACCTCTCTTCCCTCAAGGCTGTCGTGAGCCAAATAAGTGACATCAGAAACGTAATTTTCTAAATAATTAACAGCAGGAGCTGTTGTTTGTGTGTTACAAGCAACCAACAAAGTGGCAGAAAGTAATATATAAAGTAATTTCATAAGTTAAATTTATTAAATATCAGGTTTCACTAAAACTTTTGCAAAGATAAAGGTTCTTAAAGGTATAAGAATATGATTTACATTATATTTTTATTAAAATAATTCAATTACTTTTGGT
>Ga0209713_10000255_pt1 | contig 29712 bp, 4 predicted proteins | sample ArcOceMetagenome_3_FD_187444 | JGI IMG/M metagenome (GOLD analysis project Ga0209713, IMG submission 187444) | Marine eukaryotic phytoplankton communities from Arctic Ocean - Arctic Ocean- Svalbard ARC20M Metagenome (SPAdes) (version 2) | ecosystem: Environmental > Aquatic > Marine > Oceanic...
TGGCTGGTGTGAGTCCAGCGCGTTCCCGGCGAGCCAGCTGCCCGCCCTCTGGGCCCGTCAGGCTTCATGGGCTCCCCGACGGTACTACGGCTGTCCCCGACGAGGCTGATGCTGGGCGTCCTGGCCACCGCCCTGGCGATCACGCCTAGCTCGCCCCCGCCGGTTGCACCCCCTACGGCTCCTCCCACCACCCCGCAGCCAGCCAACCCGCCGCCTTCGCCCTCGCCGCCGCCGCCGCCACGGATGGTCGTGAGCCCCTCGAACAGCCGCCTGCTGCTGCTGGACGATAAGCCCTATCTGATGCGCGGGGTGGCCTACTCTCCGACGCCGATCGGCATCGACCCCCAGGACCAGAGCCTCGACTTCTTCTACGAGGACTACCAGGCCATCTACGACCGCGACCTCCCGCTGATGAAGGCGGCTGGCATCAACACGCTCCGCGTGTACGTGATGGAGGCCACCGTGAGCCACGCCGACTTCCTCGACAAGTGCGTGTTGAACAACATCACCGTCGTCGGCGGCTTCGACCTGCACGGCTCGGCGCACGATCCGACCTACCCGTTCAACAGCGACTTTGGGTTCACGCAGGTCCGGCTGGATCTGCAGCGGCAGGTCCAGGCGATCAAGCACCCGGCCGTCACGATGTGGTACGTTGGCAACGAGATCAACCTGCCGTCGCACGGCATGATCTGCGACACGAGCGGCAACACGACCTGCCTGTACGACGGCTCGACGGCGTCGATGCTCAACTTCCTCACCAAGATGGACGAGCTGTGCGCGCTCGTGACGGCCGAGGGCATGCTCTGTGCGACGCCTCTCGCCGAGTACCAGACGCCCGCTCTCTACGACAATGAGGAGTGCGAGGTGTCCGACTCCAACGCCAACTGCGTCGGTACCCAGGGCTACGGCCAGGAGGGTGCGAACGCGTGGTTCCACATCTTCGAGAACCTGCGGGGCTCGGACGGCCAGAAGGTGATCCAGAACATGGCGGTCAACGCGGTCAACCTCTACGCGACCGGCGGCACGCTGCAAAACTTCTTCTGGTCGTACCGCGCCAAGTCGGGCAAGCCGCTCGCCATCACCGAGTACGGCGTCGACTCCTACCAGACGCAGACGTTCGCCGTGAGCGACAACTGCGTCTTCCCCCCGTGCCACGTGATGGCCGAGAACCAGACGAGCCACGCGCTGACGGTGCAGACGCTCACCGAGCACCTCGAGCGCAACGCCGTCACGTGCCTGCGCAACTGCGACACCAACGTCGTGACGGGCGGCATCATCATGGCGTGGAGCGACGAGTGGCACAAGGGCCACGGCCCCTCCGGTGCGCCGGCCAACGGGCCGTGGGGCACCGAGTGGTGGTACAACGAGTACGAGGCGCCCAACGGCCGCTGCCCCGACTGGTCGCCCGACCTGCAGTCGCCGTGCGGCTACGCAATCCCCAACTCGCTCGACGACTTTTGGAACGAGGAGTGGTTTGGGCTCTTTTCGATCAAGCCCAGCTGCAGCAGCAGCAGCAGCAGCAGCCGCCGCAGGCTGCAGCTCGCCGGCAGCGACGGCGACGCGCCACGCCAGCTCGCCGAGGCGACCACGACGACCTACACCGACCCCGACCGGACGACGGCGCGGCTGGCGTACTACTACCTGCAGGCGATGTGGACCAAGGGCAGCTGCACGCCGCAGCAGGTGGCGCTCGGCGCGACCGAGTTCAACTGGACGGCGTACAACGAGACGGAGGACGCCTACCCGTCGTGCGGCGCGCGCATGAGTTACTACCGCAATCTCGACTGGCTGCCCGAGGGGCGGCGCACCGACTGCGACTACCAGAACTACGTGCGCGTCATCGAGAGCGCGTGCCCGCCCGTGCCGTCGCACTACTCGGTCCTGAGCGACACGTCGACGTCGCTCGCCGACGAGGCGGCGGCCAACGAGCTGCCGGCGGCCGTGTCGTGCGACCCGACGGTGACGCCGCTCGACCTGATCCTCGGCGCGTGGCAGTGCGACAACGAGACGACCACCGACGTGATGGGCGTCGAGACGCTCAAGTACCGCATGCAGCGCGTGTGGGGCACGCGCGTCATCATGCTCGACTGCAAGCCGTGGATGATGCGCGGCGTCTCGTACTCGCCGGTGCCGTGGATGCACGACCCGTCGTACCACGAGCCGTACGGCGACTACTTCACCGACGAGTACTACGACATCGTCAAGCGCGACCTCGCGCTCTTCCAGGAGATGGGCGCCAACACGGTGCGCCTCTACGCGTGGCGCCTCAAGACGCGCCACATGCGCTTCCTCGACCTCGCCGACGAGCTCGGGCTGCAGGTCTCGTCGGCCTTCGAGATGGGCACCGCCGAGGACACGCCGCTCTCGACGTACCAGGAGCGCGCGCTCGCGCTGTCGCGGCTGCAGCGGCGGCTGCAGGTCTCGAAGCACCGCGCGATCACGATGTGGCAGGTGGGCAACGAGCTCAACGGCGCGTGGCAGGAGTTCGTCTGCGAGGACTCGTACGCCGAGAAGTTCCTGCACATGCCGTGCATCTTCGCGGACAACGCGACGCGGCTGTGCGAGTTCATCGACGACATGTGCCGCGTCGTGCACTCCGAGGGCGGCTGGCTGTGCTCGACGCCGCTCGCCGGCGTCAACCCGCCGTCCAAGTACACGTGGGGCTACGCGCCGTACTCGGCGACCGGCTGGATCCAGGTGTGCGAGGGCAAGAAGCCGCTCCCCGAGGAGACGAACCCGTACGCCGTGCAGCACGTCGACTTCTGGTCGGCCAACCTGTACCCGGGCAAGAACTTCGACGGCTTCAACTTCTCGCTGTACGCGGGCGCCTCCGACCTGCCGCTGCTCGTCTCCGAGTACGGCATCGACGCGTACAACGTCAACGCGATGGACCCGGTCAAGCTCGCCGCCGACCCGCGCGACATCGGCATCGAGGACGGCCCGATGCAGTCGTCGTGGCTGATGTACCTCGTCGAGGACCTCGAGCGCCACTCGAGCGCGTGCGAGGTGGGCTGCGAGTCGGACGAGTCGCGCGTCGCGCTCGGCGGCTCGATCATGGCGTGGCAGGACGAGTGGTGGAAGGGGCGCGTCATCGAGGCCGTCGCCTTCGACAACCGCACCGACGCGATGGCCGACGACCGCGGCTCGCTCTGCCCCGACCCGCTCGCGACGCGCCACTCGGCGTGCGGCTACCCGTCGGGCGCGCAGCCCGACACCTACGTCAACGAGGAGTGGTTTGGCCTCTTCACCATCCACCGGCCGCAGTGCCAGTCGGGCGACATCGACCAGGTGCGCGCGCGCGACGCGTGGTTCCGCCTCAAGCTGATCTGGAAGTACGGCTCGTGCCTCACCTTCCGCGGCTTCAACGAGACGCTCGCGCCGTACAATGCGAGCGAGTGGCCCGAGTGCGGCCCCGAGCTGATCCGGCTGCGCGCCGAGATCGAGGGGTGCTTCCAGGCCCTCCGCGAGTGGGACAACCGCGAGGCGGGCTGCGAGGACCTGCGCGACGAGACCAACTGCGACTGGAACTGCTACAACGCGCGCGCCGAGTGCGACTACTGGGAGGAGTGGGCGACGTCGTCGACGTGCGCCTCGTGGGCCACCTTCAACTGGCAAGGCGGCGACTGCGAGATCCAGGCGCTGATCGTCGACGGCCGCTGCCCGCCGCTGCCCGAGCACATGGCCGACCTCAACCAGACGATGTGGTACGAGACGTCCAACTGGGTCGACCGGCCCGAGCAGTGCGAGTCGCGCTTCCTCGTGTGGTTCCACAAGGACGGCAACGGCTCGCGTGTCATCATGCTCACGCTCGTCGCCCTCTGCCTGCTCGTCATCAACGCGCGGCGCATCGAGAAGATGGTGCGCGAGTGGCTGCCGCGCGGCGCGAGCGGCCGCGCCGCGCCGCCCTTCTGCTGCCTCGCCTTCGGCTGCTGCTTCGGCGGCCCCGTCGGCGTGCTGCTCGCCTACCTCGTCTACCTCTGCTTCGACCGGCTCCGCCGCTGCTGCTTCCGCGGCCGGCCGGGCCAGCTGCTCGCCGACTACCACGCCTCGCAGGCGGGGAGCGAGGGCAGCGCCGCGACGCGCTCGGCGCCGCTCGACGAGGCGACGACCTCGCTGACGGGGCCGCTGCAGCGCATCACGCGGCCGGCGTGCCCGTCGGGCTACCTGCCCGCCGACGCGCGCCGCGCGCGCAACGCGCGCGTGCGCGCGCTGCTGATGCCGATTGCCGAGCAGCTCGCGGGCGTCTTCGGGCTGCAGAAGCTGCAGAACGACTTCTTCCTCGGCCACGGCCTCGAGGAGGTGCCGTCCAACCTGAGCAACCAGGTCGACCACTTCGTCCACCTGCTCTCGCAGCGCTTCGACCGGATGAAGGGCGGCGGCCTCGACTTTGCGCCGGCGCTGCGCCTCGCCGTCTCGCAGGTGCACGACGCGCTGCTCGAGACCTACTTCAACTGGATGCGCCACATCCGGCTGCGCGCGCGCACCACGACGCGCGGCTCCAAGGTGACCGTCGGCTCGTACACGTACAAGGCGAGCGACTTCCACGCGCTCAACGCCAAGCAGCCCGACGCCGGCGCGCAGTGGGTGTGCAACGCGCAGCTGCACCGCGCGCTGCTCTACCTGATGATCTGGGGCGAGGCGGCCAACCTGCGCCACATGCCCGAGTGCCTCTGCTACATCTTCTACTGCGCGAGCAACTCGCTGCTGCTGACGCACCCCAACTACGCCAACAAGGGCGAGGAGAACAAGGCCGACCGGCCGCCGACGGCCGACTCGCCCGGCCCCGTCGCGTCGCCGCCGAGCGCCGAGGCGGCGATGGCCGAGGAGAACGAGTTCCTGACGCGGATCGTGCGGCCGATCTACCTCTTCCTCAAGCACGAGATCCTCGTGCGCAAGGACGACCCGATCTCGCAGCGCGTCATGTACGACGACGTCAACGAGGCCTTCTGGAACCGGCGGCTCGTCCACTCGCTGCTGCCCGACGTCTCCGACTCGCAGCAGCGCGTCATCACGGCCTACGCGCACCTGCGCGACTCGGTGCTGCACACCAAGGACGGCGGCGAGAAGGCGACCTACCACAACCTGAAGCGCTACTTTGTGAAGACGTACGCCGAGAAGATCTCGTGGTGGCACCTCTTCGCCACCTACTACCGCGTCTTCCTCTTCAACACCGTCGGCATCCACGTGATGATCACGATCGCCGTCCGCCAGCACTTCATCGAGCGCGGCAACTACCTGTCGAGCTTCTTCGACTGGGGCTCGCTCTGGTACTACCTCTCGACGGTCGCGCTGACGCACGCGACGGTGATGGTCCTCTACCAGCTCGCCTCGCTGTGGGTGTCGCCGCGCCGCCGCTGGTGGGTGGCGGCGCTCAAGATCCTCGGCTACCTCTCCCTCATCGTGCTCTTCGTCGTCGAGAACTTCGTGTGCGGCGTCGGCTGGCACCAGTGGGGCCTCGCCGGCGAGCCGCCCGACACGTGCGGCAACTTCTCGTCGTTCCACGCCTACTTCACCGAGCCGCCCGGCGCGAGCGGCGGCGGCGGCGGCGGCGGCGGCACCTCGACGCCGAGCGTGCCCGACGTCGGCGGCGACATCGGCAGCGGCGACGTCTCGAGCGGCCTCCCCGACGGCGCCTCGCTGCCGCCGGGCACCTACCCGCCGCTCCCGCCGCTCTTCCCGCCCGGCTCGGCGCCGCCGCTCTCCGACCTGACCGACCTGGCGGGGCGGCGGATGGACGAGGAGGACGACGGCGGCGTCAGGAAGGCGGCGGGCGTCTTCCTCTCGGCGTCGCTGCTCGAGTCGCTCGGCATGTACACGACGTTCGAGGTCGTCGCGCTCGTCTACTGCTTCTGGCAGCTGATGCTGCTCTTCTCGCTCGTCGGCGTCGCCGGCCACTACTCGCGCTTCCGCTCGTACGTCGGCTCGAACATCGGCGTCGGCAGCGGCAGCACCAAGGTGGCCTACTCGTGCTTCTGGGTGCTCGTGCTCGTCGTCAAGTTCTCCTTCGAGTACCTCCTCGTCATCGAGCCGATGATCGGCCCGTCGATTGCGCTGTGGACCTTCTCGGCGTCTCCGTACGGCACCGAGGGCCCCGCCGACTTCTACTGCTGGGACTTCAACTGGGTCCCCGGCCGGTCGTGCTCGTACGAGTCGGGCGGCAAGGGCTTCGGCGACGCCTTCCCCGAGTTCAAGATCGACGAGGAGCACGCCGCCGGCTACCTCGACGGGCTGCGCACGCTGCGCTCGTACTACTACCGCATCATGCTGCTGCTGCTGCGCTGGTCGACGCCGGGGCTGCTCTGCTTCGCCGACACGGCCATCCTCTACTCGTTCATCGCGTCGATCTTCTCGTTCCTGCTCGCGCACTACCGGCGCGTCTACCACGCCTTCTCGTGGTCGGCCACCGTGCGCAACCTGCCGGTCTCGGTCATGCAGTTCAACACGAAGATCCTCGCCGAGAGCGGCGTCTCGCTCATCGAGCGCTCGCCCGAGTGGTACCTCGAGGACGGCATCCAGAACGAGGTGCCGTCGCTCGAGGCGTGCTCGACGCAGTGGCACTCGTTCGCCGCCGCGTGGAACTCGATCGTCTCGTGCCTGCGCACCTCCGACCTGCTCTCCAACCTCGAGCGCGACGAGCTGCTCTTCGAGCCGCTGCGCGACCCGCTCGTGCGCGAGGCCTTCGGCGTCGACTCGTACGTGCTCTTCCCGACGATGCTCACGTCGCCCGTCTTCTCCAAGGACATCTGGCAGCAGCGCCAGTCGTCCTTCCCGTCGGTGGTGCGCACGCTGCTGCAGGCGCGCGACTGCACGTGGTACCTGCTCGTGCAGCTCAACCTGGTGGGCGAGCGCGACCAGCCGCCCGACGCGGGCGTGCGGCGCAAGTTCCTCTCGACGGTGACGCGCCTCGCCGAGCTCGAGAAGGCCGAGCACGCCACGCGGCGGATGGGCGACTCGGCGCCGCTGCTGATCCTGCTCAACGCCTTCCGCAACTTTGTGGTGAAGCTGCACGACGTCGTCAAGGAGCTCACGGCCGACGAGAACGCCGGCCGCGCCGACATCTCGGAGGTCGACGCGGGGCCCGACGGCCCCGCCGCCAAGGTGGTCGCCGAGCTCAAGAAGGTGATCACGATGCTGCAGGCGTCGGCCGAGGAGGGCATCGACGACGGCCGCAGCGACTCGGTGCGCCCCGAGGCCGAGTCGCCCGGGCTGCGCAAGCACCTCGCCAAGGTGGCGGCCGCCTCGAAGCTCGCGTCGGCCAGGAAGCCCGAGAGCCAGCACGAGGGCCGCGGCGGCTCGATCCAGGCGCAGCGGCGCGGCACGATCAAGGACGTGCTCAGCGGCGGCGCCGCCAAGAAGCAACAGAAGATCTCGGCGCGCCACCGCGACCGCGCCTTCCTCACGTCGGCGCTGCGCGCGCTGCTCGTGCTCGACCGCGAGCGCGTCGCCGAGAACCTCCACCGCGTCTGCATGCAGCCCGAGGTGCTCAACTCGCTCTACCGCGCGCTCACGTGCACCAACCGCGGCTGCGAGCCCGACAACGGCGAGGCCATCCGCCAGCTCGTCTACTTTGCCAACTCGCTGCACAACCGGCGGCTCAAACAGCCGCCGCCGGTGCCGATGATGAAGTCGTTCACGTGCTTCACGCCGCACTACCAGGAGGAGGTGACCTTCTCGATGGAGTCGCTCCACTCGACCACCGAGAACAACGCGTCGCTGCTGACGATCCTCAAGTCGCTCCACCCCGACGAGTGGGCCAACCTGACGCAGCGGATCAACCTGGTCGAGCGCCACGGCCGCCGCGACGTCGACGAGGACGGCGACATCGTCGCGGCCACCGACGACCTCGCCTCGGTCAAGGACCACCACAAGCACTCGGACAACGTCGCCGTCGGCCGGCAGCGCCGCCTCTCGACGACCAACAACCCCGACATCATCCCGTCCAAGGGGGGCGCGGACCGCGACCAGAAGCGGCGCGGCGGCGGCGCCAGCACCACCACGCCCCTCGCGACCGCCGTGCTCGAAAGGGTTGGCCGCTCCGAGTCGAAGGCGTCCGTCGAGAGCTCCGAGGCCGCCTCGCCTCGCACGCCGTCGCCGCCCAAGCCGATGCTGGGCGGCGAGGGCGGCCTCGGCAGCCGCAAGCGGCTGCTGAGCGACGACGAGGAGCGGTACAACCGCGAGCAGTCGGCGTCGGTGCAGCAGCACCTCGAGCAGGAGCTGCTCGAGCAGGAGGTGCAGCGCTGGGCGTCCGACCGCTCGCAGGTGCTCTCGCGCACGGTGCGCGGCATGATGCGCTACGGCGAGGCGACCGAGATGCTCGCGCGGCTCGAGGGCGTCCCCGAGGAGGACGTCGCCGAGTGGGTCAACGCCAAGTTCGAGTACGTCGTGGCGTGCCAGATGTACCACCGCCTCAAGACGTCGAGCAACGTCGACGAGCGCGACAAGGCCTTCTACATCGACGAGCTGCGCCACACCTTCCCGGCGAGGATGCGCGTCGCGTACGTCGAGGTCGACGGCCAGGGCAGCGGCGCGACCTTCTCGTCGGTGCTCCTCGGCGTCGACGAGGAGACCGGCATGGACCGCGTCCTCTTCAAGGTGCGGCTGCCGGGCAACCCGATCCTCGGCGAGGGCAAGCCCGAGAACCAGAACCACGCCATGGTCTTCACGCGCGGAGAGCACGTCCAGACGCTCGACATGAACCAGGACAACTACATGGGCGAGTCGTACAAGATGCGCAACCTCCTCGAGTACTTCAAGGGGCGCGTGCGCATCGTCGGCTTCCGCGAGCACATCTTCTCCGAGACGGGTGGCGCCGTCGCCCATTTTGCGGCGTCGAACGAGTTTGTCTTCGGCACGATGGTGCAGCGCTTCCTGACGTGGCCGCTCTGCGTGCGCTTCCACTACGGCCACCCCGACGTGTGGGACAAGGTCTGGGCGCTGTCCTCGGGCGGCCTCTCCAAGGCGTCGCGCACGCTGCACGTGTCCGAGGACATCTTCGGTGGCCTCAACGTGATCCTGCGCGGTGGCGAGGTCGAGTACGAGGAGTACATCCACTGCGGCAAGGCGCGCGACATCACGTTCGCCGCCTCCAACTCGTTCGAGCAGAAGATCTCCGGCGGCAACGCCTTCCAGGCCATGTCGCGCGACTTCCACCGCGCCGCCAAGAACTTCGACCTCTTCCGCGTGCTCTCGATGTTCCACACCGGCTCGGGCATGTTCGCCACCTCGACGCTCATGTTCTGGGCGCTCGACTGGTTCGTGCTCGCGCTCAGCGTGCTCGCGCTCGTCGGCCTCGAGACGTTCAACGTCGACGACGGCGAGGGCTACTTCGACCTGACGGGCGGCGGCAAGACGCAGGTGTACACGGCGGAGTGGTTCGTGCAGCTCGGCTTCGTGCTGATCTTCCCGCTCTTCCTCGAGTACTGGGGGACGATGGGGATGCTCAACGCCTTCAAGGAGATCGTCCGGCAGCTGCTCGGCATGAAGTTCCTCTTCACGCTCTTCCAGGAGCGCACGCGCGCCTACTACCTCAACCAGGGCCTCACGCTCGGATCGGCGCGCTACATCGCCACCGGCCGCGGCTACACGATGAGCTCCAACTTTTTGATGCTCTACGACCGCTACGCGCGCTCGCACTTCTACTGCGGCGCGTCGCTGCTCTTCAACTGCGGCATCTACTTCTGCTTCACGTCGCAGGGCGGGACGCAGGGCCTCGCGAACACGTGGCCGGTGATGCTCGTGACGCTCTCGATGTGGTTCTCGCCGTGGATCTTCAACCCGCACTCGTTCCAGGCGTCGACGATGATGGTCTACCTCGAGGAGTTCCTGACGTGGCTCGACGACCGCGACGACAGCACGCCGAGCGGCTGGCAGCAGTGGCACTCGCTCCACTTCCGCTCGCAGCGCAACATCCTGCGCTCGCGCAAGGTGCTGCTCTTCGTCGGGCAGAAGTTCTTCCCGAAGCTCGTCGTCTTCACGGCGTGCACGGCGGGGATGCGCATCGACCCGCTCGGCGACGCCGACACGAAGCTCAACTATGCGATGTTCCGCTCGTGGATCTCGCTCTCGTGCGCGATCGTCTACCTCATCCTCGGGATGGGCTACCTCAAGCTCGCCCACCTCAACTTCTTGCGCCAGATCTTCGGCCGCAACCACCTGCTGCACCTCGGCTACCTGCTCGGGCTGCGCGTGCTGATGCTGTGGATCTACGTCAAGGTCGTGTGGATCTTCTTCGACGAGTACCTCAACACGTCCACGGACGAGGACTGGCGGCCCTCCTTCGGCATCCCGTACCACCGCAACACGTGGATCGTCCTCACCGTCGGCTCCAACATGCACATCCTGCTCGTCCAGTTCCTCTCGAGCTTCCCCGACCCCAAGGAGCGCAACTCCAAGGGCAAGAAGCAGGGCGGCCCGCTCTCGTCGGCGCTCGTCGGCTACTGCGACGCGTGGTACCGCGAGCTCGACCTGCTGCTCGGCCAGTCGATCGTGCTCGTGCTGCTCGTGCTGTCGGTGCTGCCGATCGCCTTCCTGCAGACGCGCATCCTCTTCAACTCCGTCTACGCGTCGGCGCTCGACACGATGGCGGCGCGCCGCCACCTCGTGCTCTACGTCTACTCGCAGCTCAACCTGCGCGGGCTGCTGCGGCTCCTCAGGTTCGTCGGCAAGACGACCGTCGAGCTGTGCGGCTGGTTCCTCGGCCTCTTCGGCGTGCGCGACTCGGCGACCGCGCTGCTCAAGCGCACGCCGCTCTGGCCAAAGTCGAAGCGCGAGGTCGGCTACAACGTGCTCTTCGACACGTCGAGCGGCCGCTTCGTGCCGACGGAGGACCTGAGCGGCCGCCCCGGCGCCATCGCGCCCGGCCCGCTCTCGGCCGACTTCCTGGCGCGGCTGGCGGGCCCCGGCTCCGACCTGCTCGAGCTGGGGCTGCGCGCCGTCGAGGACCTCTCGATGAACGAGCTGCGCGCGTGCATCAAGGCCGCCGGGATGGTCGCGGGCGACGCCAACTCGCGCGAGCAGCTCGAGCGCATCGCGCGGCGCGCCCTCGCCTACTCCTCCTCGCAACAGGGCCGGCGCGTCTCGGTGGACTCGCTCGGCGAGCCGAGCATCAAGGCGGCGCCCGAGGGCGCGGAGCGGGTCGATAGCAAGAGCCTCGCCGTCGACGTGCCGAGCGCCAAGAAGCATTCGGCGGTGGTGCCGCCGCCCGAGGCCGACCTGCTGCCCGAGGGGTGGCGCGAGGCGGTCGACCTCTCGTCGGGGCGCACCTACTTCTTCAACGACAAGTCGAAGCAGACCTCGTGGGTGCGCCCGCTGGCGCCGCAGGCGCTGTGGGTCGAGGCGATCGACCCCAACAGCGGCCGCACCTTCTTCATGAACAAGGAGACGGGCGTGCGCACGTGGACGCGCCCCGAGGGGATGCCCGTCGCCTCGGCCGCCGCCGCCGCCACCAAGGACGCCAACGCGTCGACGACCGCGCAGAGCAGCGAGCTCGCGGCGGCGGCGCTCGCCGCCGTCAACGCGCCGCGCCACCGCCAGGCGGGCGTCAACCGCGGCGCGACGCGCAAGAAGGACACGGCGGCGCGCACGATGTCCTTCCAAAAGGAGAAGAGCACCGTCGGCAGCTCGCGCACCAGCACCGTCGGCGGCTCGCGCTGCTCGATGCGCCGCGGCTCGGCCCAGGAGGGCGGCGCACCGCCCAACATCCGCGACTCGATGCGCGAGCCGTCCTCGGCGTCAATGACGCGCGAGTCTTCGGCGGGAGGGCGGCGCACCTCGTTTGTGGGCGGCGACAGCCAGCGGCGCTCGCAGGTCGCGCGCATGTCGTCGGCCAACCGCGGCACCGACCGCGACAGCGGCCTCGAGGAGCTGTCGACGACGCGCCGGTGCCGCAGCTCGTCGCTCTCCAACGCGGGCGGCGGGCCGGGCGGCGCGCCCAACTCGCGCCGCTCGGTGATCAACCCGCGGCAGCAGGCGCGCGCCGACGCCGTGCTGCTCAAGATCCGCGAGCAGGAGGCGGCCGACGGGCCGCGGGGGCTCGGTGGCGCGGGCGACGACATCGGCGCGGCGCTCGAGGGCGTCGGCTCGAATGCGAACGACCCTCTCCTCGGCGGCGGCGGCGGCGACGACGACGACGGCACCGAGGGCTTCAACCTCAAGTCGGAGGCGGACGGCGAGCTGGGCCGAACTCGCTCGACGCTGCTCAACGCCAACCAGCAGGCCAACGCGCGGCGCTTGTCGCTCTCCGGAGCCGCGCCCGACGGCACCTCGCCGATGAGCCGCATGTCGCGCATCGGCCTCGGCGGCTCGCGCTGCAGCGCCGTCGGCGGCACCTCGCGCTCGTCGTTCATTGGGACGCGGCGTGGCCTCGGCGGCCAGCTCGTTCCCTTCCCGAAGCGCTCGAGCCAAGTCGAGGCGCCGCAGCCGTCGCTGAGCAGCGTCGGCAGGCAGGGATCGGGCAGAGGCCTCGAGGAGGAATCCGTCTTCGAGGAGGACGACGAGGACGACGACGACCACGACGTCGTGTCCAAGCAGAAGCCCGAGATGGCCGACCCGAGCGCCGTCCTCGCGCGCGGCAGCATCCGCATGCCCAACATGCCCGACTCGTCGTCAGGGTCGCGCTCCTCGTGCATCGGCGGCGGCAACCGCGCCTCGCTCGTGCGCCTCGGCAGCACCGGCGCGATCAACACCGGCGGCGGCGGCGAGACGCCGCGCTCCGGCCGGCGCGGCTCGGGCGACGACGTGTCTGTTGGCACCAGCTCCACCCAGCTGCCGACGCCGCCGCCCTCGCCGCCGGACGGGCAGGAGAAGGCGCCGCTGCTCGTTGGCGGCGAGGCGGAGGGCGACGATGACCTCGCCGAGGTGAGCTCGGAGCGCTCGGCGCGGCTCGCGGCGCTGGCCGTCGAAGCCCTAGCCGAGATCTCGTCGCCGCGCAGTCCGCTCCGCCAGTCGACGGACGCCGCAAAGTACCCAACGTGGAAGAGGGCCTTTGGCGGCGCGGGCGCTGCTGCCGCCGCAGATGAGGGGCCGGTGGACCTTTCCACCATGCAGCAGCCGCCGGCCGCGGCCAAGTCCGACTCTGTCGCTGCGCTGAGCCGCATCGCGACGGAGGAGGACGATGCCCCGCCGCCGCCGCTCGCCGAGCCGGCCGTCGACTCGTTCCTTCGCAAGGTGTCGTACGGCGAGGACCCGGCGGCCTTCGTGGGCCAGGGCCGCAACCGCTGCTCGTCGCTCGAGAGCGCGTCGAATGGGAGCTTCTCGCAGGACGACGAGGAGGACGACCTCGAGCAGCTCGACCGCGGCATCCCCGCCGACATCCGCGACGAGCGGAACATCGCGCTCGGCATGCGCCAGTCGCAGCTGCGCCGCGTCATCGGCTCGCTCGCCTACCACATCGGCGGCATCTTCGGCTTCCAGTTCATGCACCCGCACGGCGCCGACGGCGCGCCGACGATGTCGTCGGTCGCCAACCAGATCGAGCACATCACGGCGCTGCTCGGCTCGCGGATGGACACGTACCCCGAGCTCACCTTCATGGAGTCGCTGCGCGCGTCGGTCGCGTCGCTCCACCAGAAGGTCTTCGAGAACTTCATCAACTGGGTCAACCACGTCGGGCTGCCGTCGCGCGTGATGCAGCGCGGCTACATCTCGCTCGGCTCGTACGACGTCTCGATCTGGGAGTTCCAGTCCTCGGAGGAGGCCAACTCGTGGCTGTGCAACGCGCAGCTGCAGCGGCTCGTCCTCTTCTTCCTGACGCACGGCGAGGCGGCCAACGTGCGCCACCTGCCCGAGGCCCTCTGCTTCATCTTCTACGGGATGGCCAACACGCTGCTGCTCGTCGACACCACCGGCTACCTCGAGCCGGCCGAGGAGGACTTCCCGCTCGCGTCGCACTTCAACGCCGCCACCGCGCAGCTCGACGCGCCCGGCTACCCCGAGCTCGACTTCCTCTCGTCGGTGATCACGCCGCTCTACGAGTTCATCAAGCACGAGGTGCTCACGCGCAAGGACGAGGACGTCCACCTGCGCGCCATGTACGACGACATCACCGAGTGCTTCTGGCAGCGGCCGCAGATCGCGCGGATGCTGCCGCCGGCGTACGGGCGGCACATGGACAAGGAGAAGGGCGGGCAGGACCTCGAGGCCGTCGCGCTCAAGGCCTACGCGCACTTCCGCGAGCTGCTCCTCAAGGCGAGCAAGAAGGAGGGCGGCGCCAAGCTCGGGCTGCGCGAGTACTTTGGCAAGACCTACTACGAGAAGCAGGGCTGGGCGCACTGCTACCACGTCTTCGGCCGCGTCTTCATGTGGCACCAGGTGGGCTTCCACGGGCTCATGTGCGCCACCTTCGGCGACGTCTCGACGTGGGACGCGACGTGGAAGTCGATCAACTCGATCGTCATCACGCACGCCGTCTTCAAGATCATCCGGCAGCTCGTCGACTGGCACATCGGCCACCCGCCGCGCTCGGCCTTCTCGCGCGTGCCCTCGTTCCGCAACGGCGACAAGCAGTCGTACACCGAGCACATCACGATCATCCTCGGCTTCGCGCTCGTGCCGGTCTGCTTCATGGTCGAGAGCCGCTGGCGGCCCGACGGCTCCGCCAAGGTCTTCGACATGATCGCCGTCGCGTACGCGTGCCTCTTCATCGGCTCGGCCTTCGTGCACACCAAGCCGGGCAACCGCGTCCGCTCGCTCTGGCGCAAGCGCCACCTGCAGCACATCGGCTCGCCGGAGCAGATGAAGGTGCCCTTCGACACGTGGCTGATCTACACGCTCTTCTGGTGCGTCGTGCTGACGGTCAAGGTCCTCTTCGGCTACTACGAGCTCGTCTCGCCGCTCAAGAAGCCGCTCGAGGGCCTCGTCGAGCACCCGTTCCCCTTCATCGAGGTGCAGTACTGCGAGCTCAACTTCCAGCTGGCGCAGGGCCCCGTCACGCTCGACGGCTGGGTCTCGCGCATCGCGCGGATCCAGAACACCGAGATGTGCTCCGACACCTGCTCCGACTACCACTCCGACGGCAACTGCGACGACGGCGGGGCGGGCAGCCTGTACAGCTACTGCGCCGAGGGCACCGACTGCTCCGACTGCGGCACGCGGCCGGGCTCGGCCGAGCAGTGGGCCAAGGAGCGCTTCTGCGCCGACTACGGCTGGTGCCTGAGCGGCTGCAACGTCTACGAGTTCCTGATGCGCATGCTGCTCGTGCTGGCGCGCTGCTCGGTGCCATGGCTCGTGTGGCAGTTCGACACGTACATCTGGTTCAACGTGTGCTCGGCGGTGTGCTCCTCGCTGCTCGCGGTGCGGCGCAAGATCGGCGTCATCGCCGAATGGAAGCACCTCGTCAAGCAGTACGCCGAGGCGGTGCACCACTTCAACGTCAAGTGCCTCGGCACCAACAACGGCGACTCGGCCAAGGCGTCGGCCGCCGCGCTGCAGTCGGGCAAGCCCGACTGGTCGGTCGAGGCGCGCTCGGCCGAGTGGCAGTGCTGGGGCGTCGCGTGGAACGAGCTGGTGTGCTCGCTGCGGTACAACGACCAGATCTCCAACACCGAGCGCGACGAGCTGCTCTTCGGCTTCGTCACGGGCACCGACGTCGAGGACTTCTTCGGCGTGCCCGAGTACGTGCTCTTCCCGACGATGCTCACGTCGCCCGTCTTCACGGCGACCGTCTGGCAGCAGGGCAAGCGCGCCTACCCGTCGTTCGAGCGCACGATGCTGCAGGCGCGCGACCTGCTCGTGTGGCTGTGCGTCAAGCTCGGGCTGATCGCGATGGAGCAGCGGCAGGAGCTGATGGTGGTGCTCACGGGGCTCGCCGACATCCAGTCGCGCATGGCCAAGACCGAGCGCTCGGGCGCCTCCGAGGTGCTGCGGCTGCGCTCGTCGGTCGTCGCGCTGATCGAGCACCTGCAGGCGGTGCAGAAGGCGCCGCTGCCGCTGGTGGGCTCGAGCGCCGAGGCCGAGCTCGCCGAGGGGATCGCCGACCAGGTGCACCTGCTGATGCAGCGCGTCAAGGGGCTGTACGTCGACGGCGTCGACAAGGACACGCTCGCCATCCCGCTCGACGGCATCACGCGCGAGTGCGCCGACATGTGGCGCAAGCTGCAGGACCTCGTCAAGCCCGAGACGCTCCTCGAGAACGCCGCCTCGTCGGCGCTCAAGAACCTGCACCACCCGACGGCCGCGGCGGTGCTCGGCGCGCTCGGCCGCTCGATGACCACCTCCAACCCGGGCGGCGAGCCCGCCAACGGCGAGGCGAAGCGGCAGCTGCTCTTCTTCTCCAACTCGCTCTTCAACACGACGATGACCAAGCCGCCGCCCGTCTCGCGCATGAAGTCGTGGTCGTGCTTCACGCCGCATTACGGCGAGGACATCACCTACTCGATGGACGCGCTGCGCGGCAAGAACCAGGGCGACAACGTCAACCTGCAGACGCTGCTGATCTCGCTCTTCCCCGACGAGTGGGAGAACTTCTGCGAGCGCATCGGCGTGCTGACGATGGTGACGCAGCTGCCGCGCTCGGCCCACCCCGCCATCCAGCGGTGGGCCTCCGACCGCGCGCAGGTGCTCTCGCGCACGGTGCGCGGCATGCTGCGGTACGCCGACGGGCTGCGCGTGCTGGCGCGGCTCGAGGGCGTGCCCGAGGAGGAGATCGAGTACATCGTCGCCTCCAAGTTTGAGTACGTCGTCACGTGCCAGATCTACGGCAAGCTGCGCGCCGCCAAGAAGGGCTCGGAGGACTGCTGGAAGGCCGACGGCATCGACATGCTGCGCCAGCAGTTCACGCGCAACCTGCGCATCGCCTACGTCGACACGTCGGGGAGCGACGGCCACACCTACTCGGTGCTGTTGGGCGTCGACCCGGTCTCGGGCGAGGACCGCGTCCTCTTCAAGGTGCGGCTGCCGGGCAACCCGATCCTCGGCGAGGGCAAGCCCGAGAACCAGAACCAGGCGATCATCTTCACGCGCGGCGAGCACCTGCAGACGCTCGACATGAACCAGGACAACTACCTCGGCGAGTCGTACAAGATGCGCAACCTGCTCGAGTGCTTCCAGGGCAACGTGCGCATCGTCGGCTTCCGCGAGCACATCTTCTCCGAGAGCGGCGGCGCCGTCGCCAACTTCGCCGCCAACAACGAGTTTGTCTTCGGCACCCTCGTGCAGCGCTTCCTGACGTGGCCGCTCTGCGTGCGCTTCCACTACGGCCACCCCGACGTGTGGGACAAGACGTGGGCCTTCTCCAACGGCGGCGTCTCGAAGGCGTCGCGCACGCTGCACGTGTCCGAGGACATCTTCGCCGGCTTCAACACGGTGCTGCGCGGCGGCGGCGTCGAGTACCTCGAGTACATCCACTGCGGCAAGGGCCGTGACATGGGCTTCACCGCCATCAACGGCTTCGAGCAGAAGATCAGCGCCGGCAACGCGCTGCAGTGCACGTCGCGCGACCTGTACCGCCTCGGCAAGTACTTCGACATCTTCCGGCTGCTCTCGTTCTACTGCTCGGGCTCGGGCTTCTACATGACGACCATGTTCACCATCTGGGCCGTCTACCTCTTCGCCGTCGCGCAGCTCGTCATCGCGCTGTGCGGCGCCGAGGTCTTCGAGTTCGACTGGTACGCGCACGAGCGGCCCGACCTCGCCGGCTCGGACGGCTCGTCGCGCCGGCTCTTCATGGAGGAGGGGCTGCGCAGGCTGCAGGACATGACCGACCCGCGCGACGCCGCGTACCAGCTCAACGCGAGCGTGACGAGCGGCTTCACGCCCGTCTCGCAGATCCAGCCGCACGAGCTCGCCACGGCGGAGAAGTCGTCGATGGGCCTCGCCAACGGCACCGACGGCAACGAGGTGGTCGGCTCGGACAAGGGGATGATCTACGGCTCGTTCACCATCCTGCAGCTCGGCTTCGCGCTGATGATCCCCTACGGGATGGAGGTGTGGGTCGAGACGTCGCTGAGCAACGCCGCGCTCAAGCTCGCCACGTCGATCCTCGGCCTCTCGTGGATCTTCTCGCTCTTCGCGATGCAGACCAAGGGCTTCAACTTCTCCAACGCCATCACCTACGGCCGCGCCTCGTACGTCGCCACCGGCCGCGGCTTCCAGATGGACACGCTGAGCGTCGCCGAGCTCTACTCGCGCTACGCGCAGTCGCACATCTACCTGGCGGCCGAGATGACCTTCTACCTGCTCATCTTCCAGTCGATCACCGTCAACGAGGACATGCAGCAGGTCGTGCTCACCGTGTGGGCCGCGTACCTCGCGTCGATCGCGCTCGCGCTCTCGCCGTGGATCTTCAACCCCGGCGCGCTCACCTTCCCCGCCGTCTCGGCGGGCATGCGCGAGTACGCCAAGTGGATCAACGACATCATCGAGATCAAGGCCGCCAAGGGCACCTGGTTCAAGTGGCACACCGACCGGCTCAAGATGGTGCGCGAGGCGAGCACCAGCACGCGGCTGATGGTGGGGATCCTCAACGTGCTGATGCCCAAGGTGGTCCTGCTGATGGCGTGCCTCGCCTACCTGCGCGGCCGCTCGACGCGCTCCTTCTGGCTACACTTCACGCTGGTGGTGCTCGCGGCGGTCGTCTGCCTCGCGCTCTCGTTTGTCAACCTCGCGCTGTTCTACCTGTGCGAGCGCGTCGAGAACTCGGAGCAGATGTTCGCCCACCTCTACCAGAAGCTGCCCAGCTGGCTCAAGCGCAACGACAGGGCGGCGCCGAAGCGCGACTCGGCCGAGGCCGACGGCGGCGGCCCCCTGCGCTCCAAGGCGGCCCCGGCGAGCATCTGCTCGGAGCTGTACGGGCTGCTGTGCGGCTTCGTCAGGCGGAGCGTGTGGCTGCTCATCCTGTACGGCCGCTTCTGCCTCGTCTACCTGTGGTACTTTGTGATGGTGACCGCGTGGGAGGACTTCTGCTGGTCGAAGTCGTGCTCGCAGCTCGTCGACTCGACGACCAAGTGCCACATCGCGACGGGCACGTGGTTCAGCGGCGTCGGCATCTGGTGGGTCTACATGCTCTACTCGTGGGCGCAGCCCACCACCTTCGCGGACGTCATGTGGGACGACCGCGAGAGCCAGTACACCTCGCAGGTGCACGACGTGCTGCTCTCGTGCCAGCGGCAGACGCGCACGTGCCACCGCACCTGCGTCACCTTCCGGCCGGTCATCCCGGGCGACCCGGGCCCCCGGGGCCAGGACCAGTACCTGTGCGTCGAGACCGACGAGTGGGCAAAGTGCGACGCCAACTACACCGACGGCTACGTGAGCTCGAGCCTCAGCGAGGTCGAGGCGGGCGTCGGCGATGGCGGCGGCGCATGCACGACCCACGTGGCGACGTACCACCAGGTCTCGCGCAACGACGAGGTGTACGACACGTGCTGGCCGCAGATGCCCGACATCTACATCCTCGCCGTGTGCGCGTCGGCCATCATGACCGTCTGCGTGCAGTGGGCGGGGATGGTGCGCACGCCCAAGAAGGACTCGCCGTTTGCGATGCCGATGCGCGCGGCGCGCGTGTGGGCCGACCACTACTACCGGATGGGCGACGTCCTCGTCGGCACGGTCGTCATCATCCTGCTGTGGGTCCTGACGGTGCTGCCGCTCAACTACGTGCAGTCGGTGCTGCTCTTCAAGCGCAACTTCCAGCGCGTCATCGCGCGCCGCACGCACAAGGCCGACCTCCTCGACAAGATGATCTCGTGATGACCTCGTGAGGACGAGCCGTGCTCCGCGTAGGGCGGCCGCCGCTTCACCATCGGGCCGCCACGCTTTTTTTCCGTTTTGCTATATTCGCGGGGGCTAGGGCGCGGGGCATGTCGTGTGCACACGAGCTACCACGGACCGAACTCTGTGTCTTCGAACGATGTGTCGAGAGAGACGGACCGAGAGAGAGCGAGAGAGAGCGAGAGTGTTGTGACAGAGTCTCTGGTGTGTACGGATTGACGAGTTTTTTTGTATACACGATTTCGTAACGATTAGGACCACCAGGCTGAGCATCTGTCCTACGCCGCATGCAGATGCCAGCTGGCTATCAGCTGCAGCTCGTTCGACAGGCACGTAGGCCTGCGCCCAGTGCGGAAGCGATGTGCCATATTCGGGACGCCCGGGTGTGTTCGCCGACATGCCGACACTCGCGCTCCTCGCGCCGACGCTGGCCTACTTTGGCCCCTTCGGCGGGGGTCAGATGATGCCGCTCATGCACCTCAACGCCCCGCAGCCGCAGCCGCTCGCGCCGCAGATGCACCTCCGCATCCTGAGCCCCGGAATGATGATGGGCGGCGCCGACGACGGGGAGCCCTCGTCGCCACTCGCGCGGCTGATGCAGCTGGGGCACGAGGGGCCGATGATGGCCCCGCCCCAGCAGCAGGCCAACCCCTTCCTCCGCCTCCTCGCCGCCGCCCACCCCGAGGGGCCGACGATGCCCCCCCAGCAGCCGCAGCACCCCGAGATGGCCAACCCCTTCGTCCGCCTCGTCTTCCCGCCCCACATGCACATGCTCGAGCGGGACGAGACCCCCGCCGCCCACCTCTTCCACATGCCCGAGGGCATGGATGCCCACATGGCCGAGCCCATGGAGGCCCCCCGCAGCCCCTTTGAGATGCCGCGCGAGGAGGACCCCGAGCAGGAGGAGCCCCAGGAGGAGGCCAACCCGCTGCTGCGCCTGCTCATGCTGCGGCGCCAGCTGCAGCAGCAGCAGCAGCAGCAGCAGCAGCAGCAGCAGCAGGCCGAGCCGGAGGAGGAGGCGCCGCCCACTCCGGCCGCGCCCTTTGTGCGCGTCTTCAAGCTCGGCGGCGGCGACGAGGCGCCGCGGCGCTCCCCTCTGAGCGACCTGCTGCACTCGCTGGTGTCGTCGCCGGAACACGAGGAGCCGCACCCGGTGCCCAACTTTCTGCACTCGCTCGTCTCGGCGCCGTCGTCGCCGCTCGGCGCCCACCTCGGCGTCGGCCACGGCCCCCTGCCGGGGCTGCCCGGCTTCATGAGCGCCGTCAACCCGCTCGCCGAGCTGCTGGGCAGCGCGCTCAAGTCGGGCATGATGGCCGCGCCCCAGGGCGGCGTGACGCAGGTCTCGCGCACGCCAAACGGCATGACGATTGTCCGCCGCTTCTCGCTGCCCGTGCACGACGAGGAGGACGAGGGCGAGGCCCACGACGAGGGCGAGGGCGAGGGCGAGGGCGACGAGGACGAGGAGGAGGAGGAGGCGCGGCCGCCGCTGCACTTCCTCTTCCGCGCGGCGCACGACGGGCCGGAGCCGCCGCGGCCGATCAGCCGGATCGCCGAGCTGATGCAGAGCATCGCGCCGTCGCGCGCGGCCGAGGCGATCCAGGCGCGCCGCGCGCAGATGGCGGAGCGGCTCGAGGAGGCCAAGGAGGCGCAGCAGGCGGCCGAGATGCGCGAGAAGCTGCAGGCGATGCGCAAGACGGTCGAGGGGCGCAAGACGGCGGTGGAGCTGCAGCTGCAGCAGCAGCAGCAGAAGGGCGCGGCGCAGACGGCGGAGGAGACGAAGGCGAAGAGCGCGGAGCGGCAGTGGCACGAGGCCGAGGAGGCCAAGCGCAAGATCCACACGTCGATGGGCATGATGAAGGAGACCCTCCACCGCCTCTTCACCGCCAAGGAGCCCGCGCAGGTGCGCGCGCTCTCGGCCGAGCTCTACGCCGCCTCCGACGAGATGGCACGCCTCGCCGCCGCCCCCGCCGCCGCCGCCAACGCCACCTCCTCGGGCAACGCGTCGGCTGCGCCGCTGCTGCCGCCGCCGCTCGACGCCAAGCTGCGCAAGTTCCTCGCCGAGGTGGCCAAGGGCCTCCACGGCGTCGAGCGCACGCTGCACCTCGCCAAGTTTGACGACCGGTACGAGGTGGTGGGCAACTACACCGGCCTGCACAAGGCGCAGCTCGCCGTCGACATGCACGAGCGGCTTCTCAAGGTGAGCGTGCTCTCCGCCAACCAGACGCACACCGTCGAGCAGCAGGCCGGCGGCGCCCCCGCCGCCGAGCCGCCCGCGGCGGTCGAGACCTACTCGATCGGCCTGCCCAATGACGTCACGCCGACGCGGATGGCGGCGACGCTCAAGAACGGCACGCTCACCATCTCGGTGCCGCGCGTCAAGGACCAGCACGTCGCCCTCTTCGAGATGTGAGGAGCTCGACGTGCGCCGAGCACAGGCATGCGATCGGTATCAGAGATGATGCCGGTTGCCGCGACGGACCTCAGATGAACGGTGTTCTATAGTCGTGGAGCGCGTGCGCCCACGTGTGTGATGATCAGCGAATAATTCTGTACACAAACATCGGTTTCGGCATTCCTATAGCGTCTCTCAGAGGGTTCCCAGGCGGACCACGCACACGCATGCACAGGATCAACGACCGTCAAATATTTGGATACGAGGTACTGTCAGCGCCAATTCTCTGGCTCCGGCTTCGGATTACCCTGCCCCCCTTCGAACCTCTCCCTTCTCCTCTCCGCGCCCCGTATGTGTATATATCTCTCCTCTCGACGTTCTCAGATCGCCACCACAGGCCCTGGCCCACGCAGGCCGGCATGTGGTAGGCGGCGGCGGCATTCAAGCATCCTTATCGGCCTCCCGTGCCGCGATCGCATCAGGCATGGTCTTGTAAGCCTCGCCGCGCGGCGAAACGTACCTCCACTGACGTGCCTTTGCGGCTGCCGCGCCGCGCCACGCCTCGAGGATGCGCCAGCCCTCGGCTGCCGAGCCGGCGCCGAGCTTCTTGTCGATGACTGCCGGGTCCGTCTGCTCGTACAGCGCTCCGTTCTGCTCCGCGGCCGCGGCCTCTCGTGCCTCGGCCACCTCGGCTTTGTTCGTGCACACCTCGCCGCGCGGCGAAACGTACCTCCAGCTTCCAGACTTTGCGGCTGCCGCGCCGCGCCACCCCTCAAGGATGCGCCAGCCCTCAGCTGCTGAGCCGGCGCCGAGCTTCTTGTCGATGACTGCCGGGTCCATCTCCTCGTACAGCGCTCCGTTCTGCTCCACGGCCTCAAGGCGAGTCTTCTCCGTGGCCTCAAGCAGGGCCTCGAGTCGAGCCTTGTCTTCGGCCTCAAGTCGAGCCTTCTCCTCCTTCTCCGCCTTCTTCGCGGCCTTCGCAGCCCTCGCGGCCTTCGCGACCTTCGCTGCGACCTTCGCTGCCTTCGCTGCGACCTTCGCTGCGACCTTTGCTGCCTTCGCCGCGACCTTCGCTGCCTTCGACGCCATGTCTGCAGCGACCGCATCGTCAGCCGCCACCTTCTTCTGCGCCGCCACCTTCGCCTCCGCTTCCGCCGTCTGCTGCGCCTTCGCTGCGAGCGTCTGCAGCTCCCTGGCGTGCTCCCTGGCCTCCAGCTGCTGCTGCCTCAACGCCTCGACCTTCTCATTCGGCGCAGCGCAGCGGCGCTTGGACGCCACCGTCTCAACGTCGCACAGTCCCACGTGATTCGTCGGCTGCTTGCACCCTGGCGTGCCGCACACTCGCGGCGCGACCGTGTTCCGCCCGTCGAGCGCCTCCTGCCGCACAAACTTGGGGCGGACGCGCTCCTCGAGGTCGCCGTCGTCGAACTTGACGTCGCAGCTGCCGTCGTCGTGCACCGCCGTCACCTCGCCGGCAAACCACGACGTGCCCGAGGAACCGCCGCGCTTGCTGGCGAGGTAGCGCGCCTCCACACGCGCCCCGACGCTCGGCTCAAACAGAGCTTCGCCCACCGCCCCCGCCTCATCCATGGCCTCATCCTCATCGATGCCCGCGGCGGGGAGCTGCTCCATGCCCTCGAGTGCGGCGGCGGGTGAGTCCACCTCCATCGGCTCCTCCTTCCCCTCCTTCCCCTCCTTCCCCTCCTTCCCCTCCTTCTCCTCCTTCTCCTTCTTCTTCTTCTTCTCCTCCTCGACGCCATCGGTGTCCGAGTTGTCCACCGACGGCTGCCACGCGGCCGCTGCCTCCGTCGACGCTGCCTCCGTCGCCGTCGTCTGCATCGATGCCTCCCCGTGCGACGAAGGCGCTGGCGCCGCGGGCTGCTGGCAGTGCTCGCGCTGCATCGGCGTGCCCGCCGCGTCGGCCGCCTCCTTCGCAGCTAGAGCAGACTTGCGGTTCTTGAACACGCGGCCGTCAGGAGCATGGTAATCGAAATGGCCTTTCGAATTGGTCGAGTGCACCGTCCAACCCTCCGCCGCAGCGCCCTCCCAGAGCCTGTTGTCGACAGGGTTGTCGACGGCGACCTCTTCTCCGCCCTTCTCCTCCTCACTCGGCGCCTGCCCAGTGCGCGCGTCCCGGGCAGCCAGTGCAGCCTGGCCGTTCTTGAACGCGCGGCCGTCAGGAGCATGGTAATCGAAGTGCCCCTTCGAATTGGTCGAGTGCACCGTCCAGCCCTCGGCCGCGGCGCCCTCCCAGAGCCGCTTATCCACCTCAGGTGCGTCCAGGCCCGCCGCTTCCTTCGCAGCGTGGCGGCTGTGGAACACGCGGCCATCGCGTGCGGTGTACTCGTAGTGCCCTGAATAACTTGGCCGTACAGTCCAGCCCGCGGCCGCGGCGCCCTCCCAGAGCCGCTTGTCCACCTCACGGTCCGGACCCGCCGCCTCCTTCGCAGCCAGTGCAGCCTGGCTGCTCGTGAAGACGCGGCCGTCAGGAGCATGGTAATCGAAATGGCCTTTCGAAATCGAGTGGACCGTCCAACCCTCCGCCGCGGCGCCCTCCCAGAGCCGCTTCTCCGCCTCAGTCGCTGCCATAGGGCCCGGGGCGAAGGGCAAGGGGCGCTCCACCACCACGTCGCTGTGCCGCGTGTGCCGCGCTGCATCCTTGGGCCCGATGCCCACCTTGGGCTCCACCGCCGCCTTCTGCTCGGGCTCGTCTGCGGGATCCAGCAGCCCCTTCGCCGCCGCTTCCTGCGCGGCCGCAGTGGCCGTCGCCGCGCGCCTGGCCGCAGCACTAGCCTCCGCCGCAGCCTTTGCAGCCTGGTGGGCCGCCTTCTCCGCCCTCTCCGCCACCTCCTCCGCCTCGCCCGCGGCCGCCATCTCTGGCAGGACCGGCTCCAGCGACGACACTTTCAAGACCTCGTTCTCGAAGCGAACGCCGCTCTCGTCGCGCGCGTGCGTGAACCGCACCCGCGCCTGCATACTCTTCTCGAACGCGCCGCGCAGCTTCGTCACGCGCGCCAGCCAGCCGCGCCCGCCGTTCTCCGAGCAGGTGTAGGTGGGCCACATCGAGCACGGCACGCGGACGAAGTCATTCTCTTTTGGCGGCCATGCGATGGTGGGCGCGTCCTCGGCCTCCTCCTCCTCCTCCTCCTCGGCCTCCTCGGCCTCCTCGGCCTCGTCGTCCTCGTCGTCCTCGTTGTCCTCCTCTTCCTGCCCGGCCTCCTCGGCCTCCAGCACCACGATGTCGACTGGCGCGGCCACGGCCTCAAGCACCACGGTGTCGACTTCCGCGGCCTCAGCGGAGGCCAGAGGCGGCGGCGGCGGCAGATGCTGCAGAGGTGGCAGAGGCGGGGTGCCTTCCGCGTCGTCCTCCGGTTCGCAGCCCCCAGGACGGAGCAGGTTCACGGGCTCCTCCGAGCCCGTGGCGTGTCGAGTGGCGTGCCGTGCCAGTGGGCTGCCGTTGCTGGCAGCTGGCCGTGCCACCACCTTCTCGTGGCGGCGCTCCTTGCATGCCTTGTGCGTCCCCTCCATGACCTGCCAGTGTTGGTGCGTCGCCTTGGCCGAGCGGACCATGCCGCCCTCGTTCGCCAGCAACTCGGCGATCATGCCCCACTCGCACCCCGCCTCGCGCAGCTCGTACAGCCGCGCCTCCTCCTTGGTCGTCCACTTGGGACCGCTCGATGTGGCCTCCCGCTGCGGGCTTGGGGTGCCCTCGCGCTGAGGCGCTTGGAGTGCCCTGCCGCTCCAGCTGTCGTCGGGCGCCAGCGGCCGCTTGCGATCCGGTGGCGACGGCTTGTTGAGGGCCTTGTGCACCTCGACGTCGCTCGAGACGATGATCTCGCCGTCACCGAGGGGCCGCTGGGCGAAGACGCGCTGGCCCGAATGGGGCGGCGGCGGCGGGTAGGTGATCTCGTTGATGACTGCGCAACGGCAGCACTCCACCGTGAAGATCGTCTGCTCGGCGGGAGGGATCGTCACTTCGTTGACGCGGCCGCAGCTCACGCACAGCATCTCGACGACCACACCACCGCCAATCACCACCTGCTCCTCGATGCCCACCTTCTCGCGCATCGCCTCGCCCACCGCCGTGAGCGAGTACATGATGCTGCGTTGCGGCCCGTCCTGCGTCCACAGCTGCGCCTGCGCGCAACGCGTCTTCTCCTTGCACATCTTCCCCATCACCGAGCCGCGCTGCCCCGTCATGGTGTTGACGCCGACACCATGGCAGTTCTGCAGCACCGCAACGACGATGTCCTCGCGTCGCGTCATGCCGCCCAACAGCGCGCGCAGGATGTGCCAGCGCACCGACCCCAGGCGGGGTTCGAGTTCCACAAAGCCACCCTGCACCTCCTGCTCACGCCGCCGCTTCGGCGTCACCGTGGGTGGGGGGCTCGTGGGCGAGGCAGACTCATACTGCGCCGCCATCCGCCGCTCGTGGTCGAGCAGTTGCTGCGAGGGCGCAACGTCGGAGAGCGCCGCCGCCGGCTCGGCCATGGGCGAGGGCGCGTTGCTGTCGAACAGCATCGCCGCGAGCATCAGGGCGGCGTCGTTGGCATCGCCAGCACGAGACGTCTCCATCGGCCGCACCTCGGCCTGTGCCCGCGGCGTGACGAGCTCCTTCTGCTGCTCGGCGACGCTCTCCTGCAGCGCCGTGACCTTGTCCAGCTCGGCCTGCTCAGCTGGAGCCGCTGCCGGCTCCTCGGGGGGCGCTGCGGCCGCAGCTGCATCCTGCGGTACGGCAGCTGCCGCCTCCTCCTCGGCCTTCTTGGCCGCCGCTGCCTCCTCCACCTTCTTCTTCTTCGCCGCCGCCTCCTCGGCCTTCTTCGCCGCCGCCCCCCCCTCTTCGGCCTTCTTCTTCGCCGCCGCCCCCTCCTCAGCCTTCTTCGCCGCCGCTGCCTGCGCCAGCGCCTGCGCCCACGCCTGCGCCCGCGCCCCCGCCTGCGCCCGTGCCTGCGCCTGCGCCTCCGCGCACGCCGCCACCTGCGCCTGCCAGTGCGCCTCCGCCTGCGCCCGCGTCTGCGCCTGCGCCTCCGCCTTCGCCTGCGCTTCCGCTTCCGCCTGCGCCTGTGCCTGCGCCTCCGCCTCCGCCGCGGCACGCTTCTCTTCGGTCTCGGCACGCCGGCGTGCGCACGCCTCGGGCGAGCCGGCTATCAGTGCCGGGGTGTGCTGCACCTGAGTGGAGACGGGGACCATGTTATCCTCGGACGTGTCCATCGGTAGTGTCTCGCGACACTCCATCGAATCTGTGTCCATTTCACGTCCGGGTGTCGCCGTCGCAAGCCGATAATCTTTTCGTTTTCTCAAGTTTGTAACAAGCATTTCCCGCCACTTGATGGGAGTTCCTTCGCGCTCCACTAGCGCGGCGTTGAGCGGCCCTCAGCCGTACAGACGTGCAGGAGACGGTAGGGCATGCGAGCGTTAGAGTAAAACGTAAAACAGACAGAACGCGGCACCAAAATGAGGCCCGCTACGAATAAATAAAGTAGACGGCGCCACACCTCAGACCAGCTCGCGATTCGCGCGCTTCTCCTTCGGCTCGCAGCCGCTGCGCAGGTAGGCGGGCACCACCCACGCGGCCATCAGCACGACGAGGGCGAGGATTGCGGCGGTGACGGCGTACGGCTGCCAGCCGGGCAGGTAGAGGAAGGCCGAGTACAGAAAGGCGGTGCGGCCGTGGGCGTCGCTCAGCGCGACGTCGGCCCACGCGAACGAGGTGGCGCCGGGCATCGGCGGCAGCGTCGCGGTGACGCACGTCGCGTTGAGCACGCTCAGGTTGGCGGCGGTGAGCTCGGTGCCGTCGCGCAGGCCGAGCGCCAGCCGCAGCGGCGGCGCCATCGAGTCGAAGCCGCTGCCGAGCAGCGTGAGCGCCACCCCGCCGCGCACCGAGCCGCGCGTCGGCGCGAGGCTCGAGAGGCGCGGCCAGTACTCGGCGGCGAGCCCGCACACCTCCCTCGCGGGCGGGCACACCCACTGCCGCGCCCAAAGCTCGACGCGGCCGACGCCGCGCCGCGCCGCCACCACGCCGCCCTCGGGCGGGCAGCGCCGCCACTGCGCGTCGAGACGGATCTCGAGCGTGTCGCTGTCGAGGCAGCGCGTGCGGTGGCACTCGGGCCGACCGCCAACGACGCCGCCGGCGCCGCTGCCGCCGCTGCCCGTGCCACCGGCGGCGGCGGCGATGCTGGGCGGCGGCGGCGAGGCGGCGGGCGTGCCGGCGGGCTGAGAGACGACGCAGCGACACGTCTCGCAGAACTCTTCGCCGTACTCAGAGTACGAGGGCTGCGCCTGCGTGCAGTGGCCGTTGGAGTAGGCGCGGTAGACGGGGCAGTAGTCCAGCAGCGCCGAGTAGCCGCCCAGCGCGCTCGACGAGTCAAAGTAGCGCATCGGCTCGGGCAGCGCGCCGCTGTACCGCTGCAGGTCGCAGTACGCCTTGGCGAGGTGCTCGTGCGAGCACGCCTCCTGCTCGAGCCGCTCGCACCGCACGCCGTCGCCCCACTCGGCGCACGTGCCCTCGACAAACGCGCAGCCCGCGCCGCGCCCCCACGCGAGCGGCTCCGCCTCGGCGGCGGCCACCTCGTACCATCCCGAGTCGGCGAAGAGCGCGAGGCTCACCGCCGAGATGACGCGCTCGCCCGGCGACGCCGCGCCCGTCATGTACTCGTCGCGGAACCAGCGCATCTCCCAGTGGCAGTTGTCGGTGCCGACGCCGCCGCCGTCCTCGAGCTGCGCGCCCTCGAGGCTCGCGCACCCAAACTGCGCGCGCGCCGCGCGCAGCACGTGCGGCGAGCGGATCGCGGTCGCCTCGCCGCCGCCCGGCGTGCGCACGCGCGTCAGCGCGCCGCCGCCCGGCCCGTGCGGGAAGTGGCCGAGCAGGCTCTCCGAGAAGACGAGCGCGTGCGTCATCTCGTGCATGGCGACGCGCACCAGGTAGTCCACCGTCCACTCGTCGGGCGCGTCGGCCAGGTGGCGCGGCGACCAGTTGAAGTGCGCCGCGACCGGCCGCCCGCCCGCCTCCTGCTCGCAGTGCCCCGAGTACGCGATCGTGTCGCCGCCCACGTCGATCGGCCGCGCCGTCAGGTAGATGATCAGGTCGGCATCGACGCCGACCGTGCGGTGCGCCTCGGGCACCAGCACGCCGCCACCGTAGCCGCAGCGCGTGCTGCGCAGCACCAGCCGCCCCGGCTGCCGGCGCACGCTGAGCAGCTTCGAGAAGGCCGCCGTAGCCCGCGGCATCAGCGTGTCGAGCAGCATGAGCCGCTTGGACGCCGTCACCACGTCGCCCGAGCCGCACACGCTCGACTCGCTGCTGCCGAGGAAGCCGGCGTGGCGGCCGCCCGGCGCGAAGCACGAGAGGCCCGCGTCCGAGCTGAGCGCGTCGGCGCTGATTAGGATGCGGAGCGGGTGGTGGGAAGGAGGCGCGGCCGTGTGGCTGGAGGCGCTGGCAATGCCGTCGATCGACGCCGCCTTCTCGGGCGGCAGCGCGGCGGCGTGCGGCTGCAGCGGTGCCAGCCGCGCAGCGCCAGCCGGACTGCCTAGCTTGCCGTGGATGCAGGCGTGGGTGTGCCGGTGCGGCGCCTCGCCCATGCTGCTAGCTCACCTTTGCACCGTGGCTGCAAGTCTTC
>Ga0209713_10000259_pt1 | contig 29564 bp, 13 predicted proteins | sample ArcOceMetagenome_3_FD_187444 | JGI IMG/M metagenome (GOLD analysis project Ga0209713, IMG submission 187444) | Marine eukaryotic phytoplankton communities from Arctic Ocean - Arctic Ocean- Svalbard ARC20M Metagenome (SPAdes) (version 2) | ecosystem: Environmental > Aquatic > Marine > Oceanic...
CGGCTTGGAGCGCGGCGATGAGAGTGTCGCAACCCACGTCTGTCAGCTGGTTGTGCTCGAGGTCGAGAAGCTGGAGCGCCTTGAAGTCGTCCTTGCCGAGGCCGGCCACCAGCGAGGCCACACCCGCGTCGCCAAACTCGCAGCCATCGAGGTACAGCTGCCTGAGCGCGCACTTTCGCAGCGGTGCGACCAGCGTGGTAAGACCCTGGCTGCCGATGCGGTTGGCGGACAGCACCAGTGTGTCGAGCTTGGGCAGCGCGCCCCTGTGGAGGGCGGCAGCGAGGGCCTCGGTGCCCGCCGACCCGATCTCATTCTCCATGAGGTCGAGGTTGCGGAGAGAGGGCATGGCGCCGCGGTCAAGGCCCTCGCACAGCACCTGCATGCCCACGTCACCAAAGCCGTTGCTCCAAAGTTCGAACAGCACCAGCTTCGGGAGCCCATTCGTGCGCAGGATCATCGCAAGCGTCGCCAAATCGTTGACGGTGAGACCTTTCGCGCTCCACTCGAGCTCCGTCGCATCACGCAGATCTGCGCAGGTCATCTCCATCTTATCGCACAGAGCTGCCGCCATAAAGTGGCGCTGCACCAGGACCAACCGAGCCTCCTTGAGCACTACCGGCATCCGCAGCCCCTTGCACGTGCTGCTGAGAGCAACAGCGACGATGGGCTGGAGCGGGTCGGCGAGGCCGTCCACGATCACGCTCAGCTCGTCGTGGCTCAGCGCAAGCAGGAGGCAGCGCTCCTCGTCGCTGCTGCCACTAGCCGAGCCGCCGGGCGCTGCGCCCGACGGCATCGCTGGAAATCCGGATGCGGCATACTCGATGCGCGAGGTGCCCAATAGCTATGAGCAGCTGGGGTCCGTACCGGTGTATCGATCTCTTAGACCGAGCGGACGCAACACACGTAGACAGTGCACCATGTATCGACGTCGGAGTGCTTCGGCTTCAACAGCAGGAAGCGCCCGTGCGCGATTTCGGATTTCCTTCTTTGTCGTAAGATCGTTGGGACGGAGGGGTACAAGCACCCTGACAGTCGCGTGGTGACCCGAAGACTGTCGCCCTTCGCGCCGACCCACCATCGACGGTTTTGCTTTGCTGACGGCTGCCACCCACCAGAGAAGATCGAAGCGACCCCCGCGCAGATCGATCGCGCGGAGAAGCTACGCGAGCTCACCATCACACAACAGGAGGACGGCGTGGAGGCTGCGCTCGAGAACGACGCCGAGATGGCACGCGACCGCGACTGGTCGCCAGACTTCCTCCTGCCAGACCCGCGCATGCTCGGCGTTGTCTTCCAGGACGCACAGGTCGTGCAGATGTTCAAAGAACCTCGTGGCGAGCCACCGTCCGACGAGGCCATCAACGCCGTTCTTCGCTGGGGCCGTAGCAACCCGGAGGTCACCGAGTACGTCCACGAGGCCGACGCGGATTCGGGCGTGCTGTTCGCTGGCACAGAGGTCCTGAAGGCGGCCGGGCAGGAGCACCAGCTCAGCTCCGCAGTGCTGGTCGAGTTTGTGTCGACGCGCCTCGCGTTTGCCCGCGCGGGCGCTGATGTGGCCGACTTTGCCCGGCCGCGCTCGCAAGGCCGTGAGCTGTGGGCCGCCTTCGAGGGGGCGCTGCGCGGGCGGCTCGCGGCTGCGGCGCAGCGACGGGAGGAAGCGCGCCGCGCGCCGCACGAAGACTCGGCGGCGATTGCGCTGTACAACCCGCGGGCGCACTTCCACTTTGCAAGCGACGCCGCGCGCGCGCAGACCGACCCGCTGCTCGACGCACTGCTCACGTGCCGCCTCGAGCCGCGGCCGCTCGGCTGGCGCGAGGAGGGCGAGGGCGCTCGGACAGTGCGGCAGCCGCTGCCTCTGCACGGCTACGCGACGGGCGGCGGCTTCGACGTCGAGGGGGACCTCGTCGCCGTCGCCGGCGACCAGCGCGTGGACGAGATTCGCGCGTCCCGCCCCTACGTGGGCTGCTGGTTCGTCCCGCGGCCCGCCAAGCCGCTGCGCGAGTGTGGGTCTCTGGGCGACGTGGTGGACGCGTCGGGCAGGGCCCTCCTCGACACGCCGCTGGTGCGCCGCATGCGAGACGCGTCCGGCAAGGCGACGCCGTTGCTCTCATCGAGGGTGCTCGCGGACGCGTCCAACGTGGCCGCGCCGCGTGTCTGGGCGGTCGACGGCGCGGACGGCACCATCGCCGGCTTCAGCGCGGCCACGCACAGGCCGGTGGCCGCTCCGCTGGCCTTCCCGCCCGAAGTGCAGGAGGCCACCCGCGAGTACATGAACTTCCGGCACGGGCTGACGCGCTGTGGCGGCACGCTCGTCGGCAGCGGCGGCACCTCGAGCGTCTACCTGTGGGACATCAACGCGGCCCTCGGCGGCGCGGCGGCGGCAGCGAGCTCGGCGGGCGATCCCGGCGGCAGTGGCAGCATTGACGACGATGATGATGATGCGGAGGAGGAGGAGGAGGGTCGCGAGGAGGACAGCGACGAGAGCGACGAGGACGGCGCGCGCACCGCCGAGCGCGAGCGCAAGCGCGCGCGCACCGCCGCACCCGCCGAGAGCCGCGGCCGCGCGCCGGTGGCGGCCGTGGCCATGGAGGACGACTTCAGCGCTGGCGACGTCGAACGGCTGAGCGACACGACGCTGCTGCTCGCCGGCCTGAGCGGCGACGTGCCCAAGGGCAAGGTCGGCTACACGTCGCTGCGCGTCGTCGATGTGGGCGCGCAGCGCGTGGCGAGCGTGCTCCCAGGGCACGCCGAGGCGCCGAGCCTCTCACGCCAGCTGTGCGCCGAGAGCCACCAGCTGGCCTTCTCCGTCGAGAGCTGTGGCACGGCTCTGATCTTCGACCTGCGCACGTGCGCGCCAGCCATCGTGTTGACGCGCGTCTTCGAGCGCGAGTTGCTCTTCGGCGGCGACGGCGGCGTCCTCGGCGTGCCGACGAGCTCCGGTGTGGTCGCCTTCACCTTCGGCCACGACGAGCTCATTCGCTGCTGGGACCTGCGCAAGCCGGCATCGCACGCCTACACGCTCTCCACCGGCAACCTGAGGGTCACCAATCTCGGGTGGCATGCGCCGACGGCGTCGTTGCTCGCGGCGACCGACAACCGGCACGCGGTCTCACACGGCCGCTACGGTGCCTACAGGTACGGCGATCGAGAGTCCGACTCGGAGTCGTGCGACGAGGAAGGCAACGCGTGGCCGCGTGGCGCGAAGCACAGTGCGGGGTTCTTTCCGGAGCGATTCGACGCCTCGAGCGGCTTCGACAGCATGATGCACAGGCGCGATGTGCTCCTTTACCCGTTTGTGCACTAATGCTGTCGTAGTGTTAATAAATCAAAGCTGGCTCCACACAAGTCGTATCACAGACGTTCAGCTGCGCGCGGCCACCAAGCTACTACTCCACGGGAGCGGCAGCAGGCGCGTCGACGGGCGGGGCCGAGTCGAGCGGCATTCCAGGCATGCCTTCGGGCAGCTTGACGTCGGGCAGCGAGAGGCCCTCCGGGAGGGACGGGAGGGAGACGCCCTCGGGCAGCTTGAGCGACGAGATGTCAGGGAGGGAGACGCCCTCGGGCAGCTTCAGCGACGAGAGGTCGACGCTCGGCAGCCCCTCCGGCAGCTTGAGGGCCGAGACGTCGATCTTGGAGATCTGCTCCGAGAGCGCCGAGACGTCGGGCAGACCCTCGGGCAGCTTGATCGACGACGTGTCGATGTTCGAGACCTGCTCCGAGACCAGTGCCGTACCCTGCGCCACGAGCGGCCCCACCACGGCTGCCACCTGCGCCGTCACCTCGGGCACGTTGATCATGGCCGTCGCTGGGTCGCCGACGACGCCAAGCTCGCGGCCGGGGAAGACGAGGATGGCTCCGAGGAGCGACATGAACGACAGGCCCTCCGTCAGGCCGAGCAGGCCGAGCGGACCGGCTGGCAGGCCGCTGCCCTTGGTCACCTTGGAGTACAGCGCCGCCAGGATGACCCAGGCGACGACCAGGTAGGAGACGCCCTCGACAGCGCCCAGGAGGTTGTACTGTCCCGACTCCAGACCAATGCCGGTGGCCGCGGTGTTGTACTCGCTGAAGAAGACGAGAGGGTTGGCGAAGAGGCCAGCTGCCGCCAGGAAGCCGTCCGTGAAGGACGGAGGCTCATCCACCTTTGCGACAGCGGTCTCCTCTTCCTGCATCCGGATCGGCTGTCGCACGGAGCGGAGCGGCCGCGAATGCTGGAGCAGAGGCGCATGCAGCTGCAGGGCTGTAGCCTGGATGACGCAGCTGGTCAGAAGCAAGGTGCGCAGCTGCATATCGGCGCGGCTGGCGGTGATCAAGAACAATGTGCGATTCGGACCTGCGGGATTGCTAATTGGCTGCATGCAGGTTCTGCATGGCCATCACGACGTGCCGACTTCCGCTCGCCACCGTAGTAAAAACTGGGAATCACGGCGAGAGCTCTGCTTAAACAGCTTAAACGGCGCCAACGTAGCAGCGACGACGGCGGAGTCGAGGCCAACGACACTACACCAGCTTCTCCGGGTTCAATCGACCTCACGACCGCTACCCGTTTACTCTACTGAAAGTACGGTGAGAGGCCAAAAGTTTGACAAGTGAAGTTCTTGCACACCGGCTTGCGTCGGCATCACCGCTGCGCGTAGGCAACACCGCTCCTCTTGGCGCAGCGCCGCGGTGTCTAGACGGCGTTTCCAGGCCTTCAAGGAAAACCAACACACGCCGGTGCATGCAGGAGTTTGCCGGCGGTATATACGCAGACTTGCGACGCCGAATCGGAGGACCTGGAACGCCGCTGACGTCGGTAAACGGTCTGTAGATTAGACGGGACAACCTATGGCTATACTCGCTAAACATACAGACCCACAAACGAGAGTGAAAACGTGACATCGCCCCCACCCGTACCAATCGCCCCCATGGCGCCACCCGAGCTACCCGAGCTCAGGCGCCCTCGCGCCCGCCCAGCCCATCGCCCGAGCTACCCGAGCTCAGGCGCCCTCAGCCAACCCGTTTCGATAACCCCAACCCCTGGGACCCTAGGCTCCGCCGTTGTAGTTCTCGGGGAACGGCTCGTTCCATTCCATTTTGCCCAGCCAGGCTGCGGCAAGGGACGCAATTGTCGCGTCGTCGCTCACCAGAACCGGGTCGATCACAAGAGTGCTCTCGCATCGTGCATTGCAGACCGCATCTTCATCTTCAGGATCAGTCAGGACGACGGCCGCGTCTGGCATCGTCTTGTTCATATCAATCTTGTTCGCGCGCACTCGGCCAGCGGCATTGATAGCACGGACAACCGGGAATGCCCTGCTGCCCACCACGTTCACCACGGTAGCGGGGCTGGAGGCGTTTCCTTCCCGAAATGCGGTACCCTGACCTCCAGGTGAAGCCATGTAAGTCATCACCTCCGAGCCTCGGCGCTGATCGCATCCGTGTCGCACTTGCCACTGCGACGAAGACGGGAGCAACAGGGTAAGTGGGCAGTGGGGCGCATGCTTTCGTGCACTTCAGATGGCGGCCGCACCTTGTGGCAATCATCGCAGAGGTGTCCCAAATCACAGTCTGCGAGGCTCTTCTCAAAACGCGTGTATGTCCGGCACAACGAAGGGACGCGCAGCAGCATTGACGCATGAGATGCCCCATTAGTGAGATTATGCATCCACGACCACTCATCATCGACCCTCTGCTCGGCTTCCGTGCGGCTTACCTTGCTATCCTGATACTTTTCGTAGAAGTGGTTCCACGAAGCTCGCTTGCGATGCTCTGCGAGCGACGTGGGCTTGAAGTGGTATAGGAAAAGGCCATTGTCTCCGTCTGCCTTGGCGATGGATACATTCTGTTGTAGCATATGGTTGTGATGCGTGAAGCCCATTTTGGTTCCGTTTCCATCAGATAAGTTTCCAGCAAGAGCCCATTCTGGCAAAACACGACTGGAGAATGCGGGTTTCCCGCTTCCCTTGGGTCTGTGACCTACGTGCACGCCGTTGATTGTACCATCGTCTGACTCTGCTTGCTTCTCAGTGCCGTATCGGGTGAACCGGGCCAGAAGCGGCGCCGTAGTACACTTCTCTGCATGATCTGACCATGCTCCGCCAAACCAGACCTTTTCCAATGCGACGTGCAGGTGACCAGCGCGCTCAAGCGTTGCGAGGACCTCCGGTACCGTCTGAGCTGCACTGGATGGAGCCACATACTCGTCCGCATCGAGCCCAAAGATCCACACAGGCTGCTTCACAACACGCAGAACGGGGTTCTCAAGGCCATGATCCGCAACAATCCGCTGGACGCAGCCGCCAGTGTTGTGATTCCCAGCGCTACCATCTAGCACGGTCACCTGGTTGGACGGGAACGACTCCAGGACCTTGCGACTCTCGTCTTCGATGCCGCCGTCTGTTGCGTAGATGTGTGAGATGCCAACTGCAAGGTGATACTCCACAAACTCGGCGACGTGGGGCATTTCGTTTCCAAACTCAACACAGATGACGGCAACGGGGAGCTCCTTGCTGGTTTCCTCCTGAACGGGCCAAAGCGAAAGGTCGAGACCTGGGATCAGCTCGTGCAGACGGGCTCGGTCAGTAGAGAAAAACTTGCTTAGCCACGCTTTGGTCGTCTCAAGCATCGGGACCTCGTGATTTAGCGTCTTAGCCTGGCTTTTCGACGCGACTTGATTCCGATATGCCACCTCAGGCATGCCCAACTGAAGCCAAATGCGATTCATGAAGGCTGCCTGGTCAGCAAAAAACTCCTCGCTCGTGGCCACATACAGTTGACCGCAACCATAGTACTTGCTCAGCTCCTCAATGCCAGACGAGTACAGGGCCTGACTCAAGATGTTCCCAATTGAGCCGGGCGCATCGAACCCCTGAGAAAAGCTGATGTCCACAGCCGCGTGAAACTTACAGGCATGGTCAGCTGCAGCTGTGCAGTTGGTGTACGTACTGACCTTGCGAGCAAGTACCTCGTCAAATGCGAAGCTTGTGTTGGAAGCTCGTGGCCCACCACCCAAACCAATCTTTCGACCCGATTCACTTTTGAGGGTAAAGGAGCTGTAGGTCCTGGACACCGGGTCTCGTAAAAGAAGGAGCAGCCTCACAGAAGGCAAAAACGCATGCAGCTCTGGAATTGCAGCAGATTGAAAGTAACCTGGGGTCTTTTCAAACGACCAACGGCCTTCGTTCGGAGGAAACTGGGACATATAGTACCGCAGTGCGTGCTTGTCCACGCTCATGAGCTCGTAGCCGTGGTCGTCAAACGCAAAAATATCTTCGCCAGGGATCACAATGTCTTGCTGGTTCAGGCGTGTTCGCACGTGCGCCTTCGTGCTTGACTGGATGGGCTCTCCGTCCGTTGTAGAGTTGGGAGCATCGGCCTCCTCCTTCTTCTTCTTAGACAGCGTGATCGGAATGTGACGTCCAAAGAAGTGACCTTCGCCTACGAACAAGCCACCTTGGCGGATTTCACCCAGGACACTCAGCCTGTCCTGCGAGAGCGCGTAATTCAGGAACTCGCCCGTCCCGCCCCTCGCAGTCCCAATCAAGATGAGGCTTGGTAGACAGGTGCGGTTGCCGTGGTTGACCTTTTGATCCACAATACACACGCCCGCGTCAGCCAGGTGTGGGCGGTGGCTCAGCTCTGCGATGGTAAAATTCCGCTCGTCGAGCAACGGAAGAGGTAAGAAGCGGCTCAAGTTGGCATAGCACGCGGGTGCCGGTACAATCCAAGGGTCTGCGGGCTTGGAATGGTTCGGCCGAGGGATGTCGGCAGCGTGCTGAATGATTTCTTGAAGGGAACGATTTCCATTTGCTGCGTTGGGATGGATTGACTCAGCATCCGCCCTGAACACATTTGGCCTTTCGACGATATTGAGTGGGCAGGTTACGTTGTGCGGCTCAATCGCCGCTGCGCAGTCAGGTGGCAGGGGGTAGCCCAAGCAGATGAAATCTGGTAGGAGCATGCGACACGCGGCAATCAGGTACACATTGCGCACCCGGGCGCCAGTCGTCACATCTACTCGAGCACGAGCTGTCTCAAACAGATGTGACAAACGAGGTACCTCTTTGGTTTGGTGCCCCTGTGGGATCTGCGAGAGCAACAGCTCTTCCATGGCCCGGCGTGCTGTGCTGTTAGACAGCCTGTCTGTCTCGTTGTGATGGCCAGTCACGTCCATCCATTTTTTGAATTTGGTGTCCGGCTTGGCTGCACCACGTTCTTTGAGAAGCTCGCCAATGCGGTCCCAATCGGTTTCAATGCTCTCCAACTTGCCAATGAAGCTGCGAGCCGGTATTCTGGGCAGCTCACGATGCACGCGCGTCAGAAAGCCAACCTGTGCGAAGACATGCGCATCCCTGCTGCGCTTGTGCAAATGCCCGCTGACCATGTCCTCCAAGAACACCTTGGCCTGGCTGCTCTCATCTGTGTACCGCTGGAAAACGCTTTCAAGGTCCGCGTTACCGCCCTTCAAGGTTTGCTCCTTGCCCACGCGCCAGGAGATCTCCGAATAACTCGATACCAGCCGTCCAAGCGGCTCTCGCACAAAGGTGAACACAAAGCAGAGAGAAGGGTTGGAGATGCACGCGCGATTGACTTCGGAGTACGAGCAGGAGCCGGTTTGCTGGCCTGTATGATTGCATGGGAGTGGCAGGGAATCATCATTGACCCTCCGCATGTTGCGACAGACACTCTCACTTCCGCTCTTGTAGACTCGTTCGTACACAAGCAGCTTGCCATTGAAGGCGGCAACGCACGTTGGGCGGCTTAGAAGCGTCTTGTGACCCATGGCGTCGACAAAGTAGAAGCCTCCCGCACTAGACTCGTCGGAACCAATGTTTGGCCAGCTGCCATCCTTCGTTGGGACGGCGACAGACAGAAAGTCTCGCAGCAAGGGTCTGCTGATCTCAACGTCATCTGCGACGGAGACGTTGCTGATCTCAAGGCGTGCCATTTCCCACTGCTCCAGTGTGCCCGGCCACACGTTGCAGCAGCCATGGCATTTGTTACATGCCGAGGCTTGCAGTGCGGGCGACGTCTTCCAAAAGTTGCACGGGGCCACGCTCGGCGTCGTGAGATTCTTCGAGCGCTCCAAGTAGATATTGATTGCATTTGAGACGCGCACAATCGAAGCTGCGTCAAACATGTTCAGGTAGCTTGGCAAGCCAGCCTCGAGGATTTGGGTGTTGTCCTTGGTGACTGAGGCGCCGCAATCGGAATCGACAGAATCATAACCCAGCAGGTCGGCCAGCTCGCTCAGATAGCCCTGTGTGTCGCTAATCATACTCTCGTAACTCATCAGCCTCGATGGGCACGAGCGCCGCGCCAAGGCGGCACGGTGATGCCATTGGAGCATTGTGCACAGGTCTGGAGGCGTAGCATCGTCCATGAGCCACATATTCTCCACCCACATGCCTTCATACCGCAGGAACTGCGATTGCTCTCGGCCAATACAAGAGCTGTGGTTGTTATCGCAAGCCAAGTGATAGCGCGAGACGAGCGTATCAAAGGGATTGCGAATCACCGTGAGGAGCCCATCCATGCCCGGGTCGCCGCATGTGCCGAGCTCCTCACGCAGCTTATCTTGAAGTGCGTCCACCTGAACTGGGGCCTGGGACCCAAAGGCGATGCCATGCGACTTTGACAGCACTCGATGTGCGGCGGATTCATCGAGTCGCTTGCTGCTGTTGTACGGCAATTGCAGACCGTGGCCGTTCGTGTGGCATGTGTGGCACAAACTCGGGTCGTTGCAGCAAGTTCGGCCTTGCTCTTGAAGGTCCTTGACCTCCTTGCAATAGCTCGTGCACATCCCCTTCCCTGTGAGGCACTGCGCCAACTGTATGGTCTCTGACGTGCCAGTGTTGGGAAAGGTGAGGAGTCCAACGAGAGACCCCGACTCGGTGGGCGGGGGAATGGGTGTTGTGCCCGTGGTGTTGAAGACGGCACTCATCAGCCGCATGCTTGCATCCATACCGTGTCTTTTGTACGCTGCCATCGTTGCATATTCAATGGTCTCAATCCCGCCCGGCAGCGTGAGGCAAGCAGTGCTCTGAAGGTTGAGATCTGCAAAATCGTCCCAACCCTGAATCTCTTCGAGTAGCGCACCTGATTGCCAAAAGCAGTAGCATTGGCACCCCTGGCCTGTGTGAGCTCAGCTTCCCAGTTATCAAGGCCTCCCTGTGGCTGTGATCGAAGCTTCACAGTGGGCTTCTATGTTCTGTGCGCAAGCAGCCCAGAGCCTCATCAGTCTCGGCACAAGTGGGAATCTGGGCAAGCAAGAGGCAGAAGTGCTTTGCAAGCTCTGGACGCTCTTAAAGCGTTTTGAGGTGGGCAAATATGCTAGCAGAGCAGGGCGCTTTGACCGATGCAAGCGCACATTGGCAGCTTGGTTCGCCGTGGTGGCGGGCTTCACGCACTTCTGGTGGAACATGCGTGCCTGGGCCACTGCAATTGAACGCGTGATGCTGCTCTGATGTCACGGTCGGTGGCTCCATTGCCCACTTCAGCCCTGCTACCGGCTGGTCATCCTCAAACGTCATGACACTCTTGATGATTTCCATGGCGTGCAATGATGTATTGTAGTTGGAGACAGGCAGACAGACCTCGAAGATGCCATTGCTCATGTCAAGCATGCGCCGGCAGTGCTTTAACGGATCGACTCGGAACCGCTTCGCTAGGATCGTCCACTGCGCGTCGGCATCAAGAGGCGCAGCTGACTGATTCGGTGAGAAGCTCCGACCAATGCAGAACACTCGTTCGTGAGTTTGCTGCGGCTTCATCTCCGCTATCGTGGTATTCAGCTCGCAAAAGGCTGGAGCATATGGCGTGGCTAGACACGTGTCGCAGATATTGGTGGTCTTGTTGCAGGATCGAGCGCCGCCGGCAGCCTGCATCAATGCACAGTAAAGTGGGGCGCCTAAATGCTTGCCCATCGTGAATTGCCAGGTTATGTTTTTCTGAGCTTGTGGCACCGCAGAGGGAGCATCGGTTTCGTTGTAACGGAAGTTCTGGTGCGGGCAGGCATCTGCTGGAGGGTTCAGTCGGCGATGCTGTGCAATGCAGGCCTCGGTACCGCCCCACTGACAGCACGGGGCATCCGAGAAAGGTGTGCAACTGTAAACCGAGCGCTCGCAGAACATTCGAACGTAGCTTCGAAACTCAGTGGCCAGTCCTGAGTGGGCTTCGGTGCCTTTGAGTGCAGCATGCCTCTGCTTGCTCCCACCACCTTCATCGACAGGCTGATGGCGTTCCGCACGAATCAGAGACACGTTGCGCTCGTCCACGAGGTGAGTTTCAAAGGCGGAGACCTCTGCTGGCTTCAAGAGGTACATCGTCTCACTCGCAAGCGAAAGCTTGCCTGTCGGAAGTGTAGTCAGATGGGCCGCTCCCAGCAGCTCATTGATGCGATTGCCGAGAGCAAGCGGGCCGCTGATGGTAAACAGCCCAGTTGGACGGCCATTGACCTTGCCCGGCAAGATCAGGGCATCTTCAAAGTAGTTCTGGTTCATGACATTGTCCACAATCCTCTCCAGGACAGCGCCAAGGAGCGGCGAGTGCGGAGCGGTGGCAATGAAGCAATTGTAGAGCCCTCCTGCGGCTTCGGGACGTTCGACGACGCCAACAAAAGACGCGCCAGCAGGCAGAATGACGTCGAGCGACTGCAGCGGGACTGAGTCGACGTCTGCGTATATACCCCCTTGGTGGTACAGCCAAGCCACGCGGAACAGGTCCGCCTTGAAGGCTCCGGGCTGCAACCCCTCGAAAGCAGCGGCGTAGCGAGGGCCAAGATTTTGCCGCAGGTAAGCCAAGCACTCCGAGTCGTTGAAGAACTTATGGTCGTAGTCAGGATGAAGGAGTCGCCAAACTCTGATTGCGTCTTTTCCCTCTTCGGTCAGGTCCCCCCACGAGCGCGCCGTCTGCATGATTGTGCGAGGAATGAGTGTCTGCCTCAAGTGCTCCGTCTTGAGCACACCGTCAAGCCTCTCTGTCAGTGGCTTCCTTGCTGTGATCATGACGGGGTCGACGATCGGTTCGAACGTGCCGGTCGCCATGCGAGCATCACACTCAGCTGCAGACAAAGACAAACGCTCAGCAACCTCTGCGTGGTCTTTGACGGGGTGCGTCTCGTTGGCATCCGCCAAAAGATCGAACAACAAAAAAGTGTTTGCGGGGTTGTCAAGCTGCCCCCGCGCAGCGGCAAGTTCGCTGGAGTAGTTTTGAGCATAGAATTTCCACTGGCCATCTCTGATAATGGCACTGCGTCTCGGCCGAGCTTTCCAGTAGTCTTGCCAGCACAGTGGACGGGTACGGTTTGGACGCGGCGTGCCAGTCCATGCCGTGAAGACGTTCTCGCCGTCCAGTTCCGAGCTGGGCATCAATCCAACATGGGCCAGCACGGACACTGTGGGTAACCAATCAATGTGCGACAGGAGCGAGGTGTCGTCGACCACTCCCGCCGGAAACTTGCCAGGCCAGCGTAAAATGAGAGGGATGCGAACCCCACCCTCAAGGAACGAGCCCTTTCCACCTCGCAGCTTGCCCACCGAGCCCATCATCAGGTGGTCGGGCCCATAGATGTCGTTCTCGCTAACATCAGTAGAACCACCAGGACCATGGTCGGATGAGAAGGCCACAACGGTGCTCTCGACCAGCGCAAGGGCGCTGAGCTTGTCGAGCAGACGCCCCACGTTGTAGTCGAGACCAACGAGCTCGGCCCCGTATGCACGCATTGCGAACTGTGCAGTGATGTTCTGACTGCGGGCGGCACGCAGCTTTGCCAGGTCGGCCTCTGCCAGCCGTCTCTCGTCGACAGACACATTGCCGAGGCCCTCAAGCAGCCATGGGCAGTCAGTGGATGGGACAGGTGCACGAGGCGTTCGAGCCCAGACGTTCATGTACCACGGGCGAGCTGGGTCGACGCTCGCCCACATCTCAAGCTGTTCAATGGCGACATCGAAGGTGTTTTCGTCACGCGTGCAACCATTTGTTTTGCGCGAAGGCACATCACCCATGTCAACCTTCTCAAAGCCGTATACTGTTGCTGAGCTGGCGCCTCCGCTTCGAGTCTTGCTGGACGCAGCAGCGATGGCATCTTGCACGACGGCGTCCGGGCCGATGTTCCACCTGCCAAAGTGCGCTGTCCGATAGCCAGCCCCTCGCAGCAGCACCTCGGCTACCGTGGGCGTTTTTGCGGTCCAGTCATATTCCGGTGTTTCGTTCCACCGTGCAGGAAGACGCCCAGTCATCATGGCGACACGGCTCGGAACGCAGGTCGTGCCCGGGCTGTAGTAGTGCATGAACCGCACCCCATCGGCCGCGAGCTGGTCGAGGTTGGGCGTGACTGCCATTTGATTTCCGTAAGAGCCCAGATCCCCATAACCCAGGTCGTCTGCCAGCATCAAGAGGAAGTTGGGTGACTCGTCTGGAATAGTGACGGTGTCGTCTGACACCGGAATCGTGTTCGCCTTTGCCTTGAAGCGCCGCCAATCCTGGTCTGCGGACACAGCATGGCCAAGCGTCGCCGTGCATTCGGGGCAGCCTGAGCAGCTGCTGTGAGTCACGCACGTCTTTGCCCAGGGCAGCTCGAACTGTGAACACTCCAATGGGCAGTTGGCTGCCTGCTCCCCCGGCGCAGCCTGCTCGGCCGTCGCACCATTCGCCGCTGCGGCATCAGCCGCCTCAGCCGCCACCGCCGCCGCCGCCGGGCCCATGCCATCATTTGTGGCCTTCTGCCACGCTGCGCCAGCGTTGTCGGCTGCGACAGAAGGCGTCGAGAGTAGGGAAGTGAACCGGCTCTGCGCGTCTCCTGCATGTTCGAGGTGCTGCTGCAGCAGCTTCTTGATGGAATCGATCGCTTCTTCATCGGATGTACCATCTATGACATCGACCTCGGCAAAGTCAGTGGAAGCCTGGGCGGTACGCCGCACGTGGTCGTTGTATGCTGCGTACGCGCCTGCAAGCCGCTCAAGGCCCGCCGGATCGGCCTGGAGCTCTTTGACCTGTATGAAGCTGCTTTTCAGACGATCTCCCCGCGCAGCCTGCCGCTCGAGACATGGCAGGAGCGCGAAGGCGTGCGGAAGCAGAGGTAGCTCCGATGAGTTTGCAGGTGGCTTGGGCTCGGTCACCGCCTCGCGGCAAAGCAGACTCCCGCCTTTGCGCTTGCGTGCCCATTCAGTGGCATTCCTCGTGGCGAGGAGGACGGCCGCTTTGGGAAATGCGGCCTTCAGCTCGTCGTAAAAGTAGATGAACGGATGGTCGCTGACGGCCTCGATGCCCTCCGATTTGATGGCGGATACAAGTTGGTCGATGAGCTTGCGCATGTCATCTGGATCGTTCGGCATACCAGTATGCGGCGAAATGCCCCACTTCTTCAAGACCGTATCTCCATAGTGCTTGTCATCTCCAGGTTTGTGGTAGAGATCCGGCTGACCGCAGTACCGGTGGGTGTGCATGGACTTGAGGCCCAAGTCGCAGAGCACGAGGTGAAAAAAAGTGGTTGCAGCAGTCCCTTGCCCGGGAGCGAGGACCTTCAGCGCCCCTGAAGCGGCAGAGCTCACCAGATCGATACCTGGCGTGAGTGCAAGGTGCTCCGGCTGGGGCGCTGCGACGGCCACGAGGGCTGTCAGGCCGGCCGTCAGCATCGTGCTTTGGCGTCGAAGCTCTCTCGATCGAAGCTGCCTTTTCTGGAACATCGTAGGAGCTGTATGCTGGCGGCCTTGGTCCTCGTGGCTGCGCCCTCGCCTCCTTCCGGGCGCAGCAGTCTCAGTCTCGTGCCCGCTAGCTTTGCCGAGCAGCCATCGATGGGTGCCTCCAGTTTGATGGACAAGCCCCCCTTGCACTTCGTGCACATCGGGAAGACGGGAGGGAGCACAATGGCCGCGAACGGGCTCGTCCCGCCGCAGCTGAACGCGCTGCAGACGAACAAGCATCGCAGGCGCGTTGATGCCGACCTCGCTTCGCTCCCCATCGTCTACTTGCATTTCCACAAGGCCGGTGGCACAACCGCGTGCGAGTATTTCAAAGCAGGCACTCTGCGCCCTTCGAATCAGAAGGCCTGCATGTGTGGTCATACCTTCGCCAGCGCGCTCGTTGCCGGTGATGGCGCAGAGGTTGCGCGCATAATGCGCGAAGACGGCGTCGACGTGTGCTTTGTGGAAAGGGTAGCGCAATGGCCTAGCCCAACCAAGCTCGAGGGTCTTGTGGGGCACGTCCGCCTGTCGACTACGTTGCGCGACCCTTGGTCACGCATGCTCAGCAACTACGAGAAAGACGTTTCGAAGTATGGTTGCCATGGCGTGGGCACTTTGAAGGATTATGCCAGCATGAACTCGCGACGCCGCGTGCGCGAAAGGATGGCAAAGTACGGCACCGACTTGCCGGACTCTTACGTGCACAGCTTGGTCGATCGCAATGCCTCGCACTTTGCAAGCCGCCCTCCCCAACGCTGGCAAACGAAGTCGCTGATGAACTCTTCGGATCTTGAGGCGGCGAAGCTGGTCCTGCAATCTTTTGATGACGTGCTCATCCTGGAGGATGACTTTGCCTCAAGGATGTCGGTGCTCGCGCGCGCGCGCAGCCAACCGTTGCAAAAGACCAACAATCCATACTCGAACGAGGGAAAAGGAAAGGAGCCCCCTGGATGCGTTAGGGAAGCTCTCGAGCAAGAGCAAGAGCTGCGATCGCAGCTGCTCAATCGCACTCTGATGCTTGACACCGAGCTGTACAACTGGGCGGCACGAGGCCGGGGCCGGGATTGATTGGGTGGCGGTCTCATCGAAAGCTGTCACGCGTATTTAGTTTTGTGAGCAGAGAACTCAAGCGTCTTCTCAACCTTACCTGAGCTAAGGGCCGTCGCCGCACGCTGCACCACGGCAGGCCGCAAGCGTCGCGCCACTCGGGCGGCGGCTGAAGCAGCCCAGCAAAGGCGAGCCCTGCCGCCTCACCCGGTGCGGCGGGTCCGCCACGTACTTCGCAAAGGGAAGCTCCAGCCACTCCCGGCCGGCTCTCGCCAGCGTTGCGCGCGTCGCGTTGAATTCGGCAAAGTCTTCGGCAAAGTCTGCAGCTGCGAGTTCTGGCGCGGAGTAAACTACGAGGTAGGTGGTACCTGCGGGCGTAATTCAAAGCGAAGAGGGGCGCCGGTTACTGTAGTTTGGACTTTGGTGGCCTGCAGCGCAAGGACCCATGGGCATGGAACCGCAGGCGCAGCGGGTGTGAACGGTCGTCGTCGCTTGTGTGCTCCAGTATGTGGGCAGGGGTGCTCTTTGATACTTGAAATTTCCGCGTCTCTCTCTACTTTACTCTTTGGTGTGAAATTTCAAGTATCAAGCTGCACGACGGAGACTAGGCTAAGCTAGTGCAATTTTCGGCGCAACAAGCCTCAATATTCTAAACAGCGGCGTGGCTACGCCGGCTTGCGCTTCCGCGACCACGGCACCGGCGTGTTGGTCTGCGCGAAGTAGTCGACGGTCGAGCGGATGCCCAGCTGGTGCTTCTCGATCCGCTCCTCGATCCAGCCGGCCGCCTTGCCCTCGAGGTCGTCGAGGAGCGCCGTCAGCTTCGGGCAGGGCGCCAGCAGCGCGGCGCGGTCGAACACCGAGAACTCGAAAATCTCGCGCAGGATGGCAAAGAGCGAGACGTCGGCGTAGCTCATCTTGGCGCCGAGCACGTAAGGGCCGGTGATGGCCGCCTCGATCTTCGGAAGGGCCTCCTGCAGCCGCTGCGCTGGCTCCGGTGTGGGCTTGCCGCCGGCCGCGCCACGCAGCCGCCACAGTGCGCCCCCAAACTCGGTGGCAAAGATGCGCTCGACGATCATCGCCTTGAGCAGCCCGTAGAAGACGGTATTCATCAGCGTGTTGGCCAGCACGCACGCCTCCATCGCCCTCTTGTCCTCGGCCGAGTCTGCCTCAGGCGCCATGCCCACACGCTGGCCTACGAAGCGCATGATGTCGGTCGTCTCGACGCAGTGGGTGCCGTCGGGCGCAGTCACGGCCGGGCACATGTCCGTGCCGAGGAGCGGAGAGTCGTCGCCGAGCGCCGCCTTCTTGTACGGATCGAGGCCCTGCGGGAAGGGCGAGACCCGCACGTCATCGAACGGCGTGTTGGCGAGCGCAAGGAGGATGCGGATCTGCTCGCCGCGGTTCGGTGCGTCGAAGTAGATGACACGCCAGGTGCCGGGCTTATGCGGGACGACGGGAGCGATGACGACCATCTTTCGCTACGCAAGCGACTCGTTAGTCGCGCTAGCGACTCGATGATAAATTCAGCCTCGCCAGGACGGCGCTCATAATAATGGGGGAGAACACCACCCATCGACCGCGGCGAGTCCCAAACAGTACCCAAACAGGGGACAGCCCAAGCCACTCTTTTACGAGAAATAAAGCACCAGCAAGCTTAGTTCAAACGATACCCCAGATGTATCCTGCCCCGCCGCGCCTCACAACTTGTGCGTCGGCATCGCACCGAGATCATCGAACACCGAGCGCTTCGAGGACGTCGTCGTCGGCGCGCTCTCGGCGTCCGCCCTCGCCCCGGAGGTACTGGGGCGTGGGCTCTCCACGGGGCTGGTCGGCTCATTCTCGATCCTCGCCCAGCAGGCCGTCGCGCCCGCGTCGCTCCGCGTCCATGCGAGCGGGTCTGGGGCGGGGCCGCTGGCTGCTTTCGGAGCGCTCTTCGGCGTAGTCGGAGTCGGAGTCGGCTCGGCGGCGAGCGCTCCGATGATCTCGCCATTCTCGTCGACGCTCAGTCTCCTCGACGAGGCGCGCGACAGGACCGCAGACATCAGATCGGTGTGCGAGCCGCCTCCAGAGGACGCCGCACTCGCGCCGCTGCGCCTTCCTGGCCCTCCGCTGCTGCCGCGGCCTGCCACGGCTGTCGGCGGCAGCGGGGGAGGCTTCGGCGGCGTCCGTGGAGGAGCGGGCGGCGGAGGCGGTGGAGGCGCCGCGGCGGTCGCGCCCGGTGGCGGCGGCAGCACAGGCTGCCTCACCGGCGGTGGCGTGGCTGCCAGCTTGGCCGCGCGGTGGTCGATGACGACGTCGGGCCCGGCGAGACCCTCCCCCACCGCGGGAGGCATGCCCGCGGGGATCGCGGCGCGGGCGGGCGACTGCGGCTGCGGCTGCGGCTGCGCGGCGGCGTTTGGGGAGGCCGCGGCGGTGGAGGCGCTCCCGCCGCCTCCTCCGAGTGCCGACGCCATCACCTCCGCTTGCGCGGCGACGGCGGCGGGGGCGCGGGGGCGCGGCGCGAGGCCCGGCTGCCTCGGCGCCTCCTCGTAGTCGGGGAAGGTCGCGACCTTCTCGCGCAGCATCCCGATGTAGTTGGTGGCGGCGGCGCCCGACGGCGCCGCCGTCTCGACGGCGTGCAGGATCGCGCGCACCTCGGCCGGCTTGAGGCCGCCCGTGCCCATCGCCGCCCAGTTGCTCGGCGGCAGCCGGTGCACGCCGTCGGCCGAGAGCACGACCAGCTGCATCTCGACGCGGTTCTGCAGCCGCCTCGCGAGGTCGCGCACGCCGACGGGCGCCGACTCGAAGCCCGCCTTGCGCGCCTGCGCGTGGAGGCCGCGCCAGAGCGAAACGACGCTCGCGTGCGCCTTACGGTTCATCTCGCGCTGCGCCGCCGCCTGCTGCATCGCCGTCACCTCGCGGTCCATCGACTTGCGCCGCTCCTGCTTGGCGAGGCGCTGCTCCTCGGCGGCGCGCGTCACCATCTGGATGCGCCGCGCCTGCGGCTTGTCGAGCACCTCGCCGCTCTTGATCAGCGCCATCTCCGCCATGCCGCGCACCGCCGCGCCCGTGCCGTCGGCCAGGTAGAGCGCCGTCAGCCGCGTGTACTCCTCCTTGAGGTCGCCGTCCGACAGCCGGAACATGTGCAGGTCGCGCTCGGCGTACAGCGCCATCATCGTCGCCGCGGGCGGCGGCGTCGGCTGCTCGAGCTGCTCGACGAGCGACGCCGTCACCTTGGCGTACAGCTCGCGGGCCTCGCGATCGAAGGCCTCCTGCTCGTCCTCGTCCTCGGCGCCGCCGTCGGCCGCGCCGCCGCCGCTCCCGCCACCGCCCGCGCCAACGCGGCCGCGGCTGGCGGCGATTGCGGGGCGCGCGAGCACCGCGTCGCGCAGCCTTAGGTTCTCGGCCTCGAGCCCGGCGTGGTCGGCCATCAGCGAGGCGATCTGCTGCTGCAGCCGCTCCGTCAGGTCCATCCGCGCCTGGTGCTGCCCCATCAAGTCGAGGATCTCCGACTGCAGATGCTCCTCGCGCTCCGTCTGCCGCGCCGCATCCTCCCCCTCCCCCTCCTCCGCCGCTGCTGCGACCCCATCGCCGGCGGCGACGCCCTTGGCCTCGAGGAGCAGCAGCCGCTCGCGCCCGATGGCCAGCGCCTCGGGCTCCACCATCTTGGTCGCCTCGGCCGCCGCGATCGCCGCGCGCAGCGTGCCTGGGTCGCGCGCCGAGAACATGGCGCGAAGTCCGTCCATCGCCGCCGCCTGCCCCTCGGCAAGCTTGGCGGCCGCCGCCACTTGCGGGTTGAACCCGAGCACGGCGTTGCTGCCATCGGACTGGCCGACGAGGGCGGTATGCGCCCGCTTGCGGCGGAAGTGGACGAGGCCCACGCCGACGGCGAGGAAGCAGCAGCCGATGACGACGCCGCCCACCGCCAGCCCGATCATCAGCCCGGTGTCCGCCTCGACGGTGGCCTCGGTGATCGCAGACTCCAGCGTGCTCGGCAGCTGCGGCATCGCCGACGGCGGCGACGGCGGAGGCGGCGCCGACGGCGGTTCGGGCGGCGTCAGCGGCGCCGTCCGGATGAGGACGCGCACGCAGAGCGGCTCGGCGAGCAGCTGCAGCGTGCGCCCGTAGATGGCGGAGACCTCGGCGAGGGTTGCGCTGAAGTTGGCGGCGGCGCACTCATCGCCGCGCACGACCACGCCCGCCACGCCGTCGAGCGCCGCCGACGAGTTGGACGTCGAGATGGCGATGGCGGCGGTGGGGTCGCCCACGCTGAGGACCGTGGCGAGGGCGCTGCGCAGCGCCTCCACGTCGATCGAGCCGGTTGGGCCGCTGAAGTGGCCGAGGCTGCGCCGATGGTGCGCCAGTGTCGTCGTCGTCGTCGTCACCAGGCGGCGCAGGCGCGACATGAGGCGCGACGGCGGCGAGGGCGGCGGCGGAGGCGCCTCGGCCACGGTGAAGGACATGTCGGTCGCCAGTGTGAAGCCTGGCGGCATCGGCGCGAAGGGCGGCGGTGGAGGCGGCGGCGGCGGCCTTGGTGGAGGCGGGTGCGATGGCTTTGGCGGAGGCGGCGGAGACCACGGGGGAGGGATGGGTGACGGACTGGGCGGTGGCAGTGGCGGTGGCGACGGCCGGGGCGGGGATGGGGGTGGCATGGGTGGCGATGGGGAGGGCGGCGGTGGCGACGGCGACGGTGGCGGTGGCGGCGGAGGTGCAAAGGGCGGCGGCGGGCTCCGAGGTGGCGGTGACCGTGGTGGGCTGGACGGGGGCGGCTTTGGAGCCAGGCCCGGCGGAATCGGCGGTGGGCTCGGCGGGCAAAGCGGCGACGGCGGCGACGGCGGCAGTGGCGGCAGAGGCGGCAGCGGCGGCGCCTTCGGCGGCACGGGCGGCGGGTCGGGCGGCGACGGCGGCGGTGCGCAGAGGTCGGAGCGCGGGAACGAGATGCCGAACAGGACGTTGCGGCCGCTCTCGCAGTTGGACGCGCCACCGCTCTGCTGCTGCCCCTCGCAGGACTCGGCGAGGGTCTGGTTCTGGTCGCCCCGCGACACGATGCCCGAGCCGATGTTCGCGCTGAAGCCGCTCGCGTTGGCGTAGCGGATGCGGACGGAGCGCGCGCGCTGCAGCGCGTTGAGCGTGTCGGGCTCGCGCGGGTTGTCGCAACCGAGGCCGGCGGCCGTCGACGAGAACGTGAGCAGCGTCTCGGTGGCGGCGGCGTCATTGGCGGCGGCGTCATTGGCGTCATTGGCGGCGTCGGTGGGCGGCGGCGCTGCGACCTCGCGTGTCGTGATCTCGGTGCAGAAGCTCTCCACGAAGAGGTCGTCACAGCACCGCTCGCACGCGGCTGATACGATCTGCGCCTGCAGCGCGTCGACGTCGTCCCAGTCGCCCGCCGCCTGCGCCGCATCCATCTGGTCGAGGACCGCGGTCTGCCACCAGTCCGTCGGCTGGCACGGCGCCTCGCCGCCGAGCAGCTCGTAGCCGGCGACCTCGCTGCGGCGCACCGCCAGCCGCTCGCGCACGACCAGCCCCGCGCCTCGCGCGGCGGCGCCGCCGTCGAGGTCATAGACGGTGAAGAATAGCTCGGGGATGGCCACCGGCTGCCGCGTCTCGGCGTCGACGAGCGCGAACTGCAGGTCGGTCGTCGTGCCGACGCGCAGGTTGAGCGAGGCGAAGCCGCCGAAGATGCCGTTGGCGTCGGGCCGCCACGCCTCGTACAGCGACGTGTTGGTGACGAGGAGGTCGACACGCCGCCCCTCCTCGGTGCACAGCGACGTGCCGGCGATGAGCAGCCCGGTCTCCGCCCCCTCCGCCCCCTCGGCCCCCGGGGCGGCGGCGGCGTTGAGCCCGCCGAGGTTGTTGTTCTGCAGCGCCACTTCGGACGAGAAGAGCTGCAGCAGATCGAGCGGCGGCGGCGGCGGCGACGCGGGCGGCGCCGATGGGGGCGGGGGTGGCGGCGGCGGCGCGGGTGGCGGCGGCGACGGCGGCACCAGGGGCGGCGGCGGCGACGGCGGCGGTATCGCGGGTGGCAGACGCGGCGGCGGCGGCACGGGTGGTGGCGGCGACGGCGGCGGTGCCGGTGGTGGCTGGGGCTGGGGCGGCGCAGGAGGAGCCGATGGCGGCGGCCGCGCCGGTGGAGGAGGGAGGAGTGGCGGAGGAGGCGGCAGCGGGGTGGGCGGGGTGGGCGGCGGGGGCGGCGGGGATGGGGGTGGCGGCGGCGGTGGCGGCGGCGGGGGTGTGTTGGGTGGTGGAGGCGACGGTGGAGGCGGCAGCGAGGGCGTGGGCGGTGGGGTCGATGGTGGTGGCGGCGGCGAAGAGGGACCGGGCGGCGGAGGCGACGGCTGCGGTGCGGACGGCGGCTCCGTGGGCGGCGGGGGCGATGGCGGCGATGGCGGCGGCGGCGGCGCGGTCGGTGGCGGTGGCGAGGGCGTCGGTGGCGGGCTGGGCGGCGGGATGGGCGACGGGCTCGGTGGCGGCGTTGACGGCGGAGGAGAAGGAGGAGGAGAAGGCTTCTCGCAGATCTTGAAGTCGTCGTCCTCGTCCGTCCCGAGCGTGGCGCACTTGAAGCCGTAGCGCGCAGCCCAGTCGAAGTCGTACGCGGCGCACCAGATGTCGGCGTCGCACGCGTCGCGCAGGTCGGACTCGGCGCCCACGATTGGGCTTCCGTAGCGGCCCTGGCACTCGAAGCCGGTGGTGCAGTCGTACTCGGCGCTCGCGCGTGCCGCCAAGGCTAATAGGGAGAGTAGCGTTGCCAGTCGTCCTGCTCCACGCGCAGCCATGGCCTGGCGCGGAGCGCGCGGCTGGAGTCCAAGCGGCATCGACGGCAAGGACGGCGGCGCAGTCGCTCGTCGGATTACCAATCAGCCCGCTTTCAAAATCAAGCTCACCGTGATTTTCTCCCCGCGACCTTTTTTCTACGACTCAAACTCGAGCTTCACGCGCGCGTCATTCGGCATCGGCGGCGGCTGCTCCTCGAGCTTGACGCGCGCGCCCGCCGGCATGTCGGGCGGCTGCTCCTCGGACTTGACCTTGCGCTTCTTCGAGGATGTGGCTGGCGGCTGTGGCCGCGCCGCGTGCGCCGCTGAGTCCCGTGCGAAGACCAGCGCCGCCTCCTCCGCCGTCGCAAAGGTGCCGAGGGCCACTTGCTTGCCGTCACGCTTCACCTTCGCCTGGTAGGGCGTGGCCTTTCGTCTGCTGTTGAAGCCCACGCCCTTGAAGCCCGTGCTGCTGCTCTCAGACTTCAGCAGCGTCAGCCCCTCCGCCTCCGCCTGCCGCAGCGCCTCCTCCGCCGTCATCGGTGGTGGTGCTGGCGGCGCCGCCGCTGCCGCTACAGCCGCATACGCCTGTGGTGAGCGCGCGTAGGCCAGCGCCGCCTCTTCAGCCGTCGCGAACGAGCCGAGATGCACCTTCGTGCCACCACGCTGCACCTTCGCCTTGTAGGGCTTGGACTTGCCGCTGATGAAGCTCACGCCCTTGTAGCCGGTCCTGCTGCTCTCCGACCGCAGCAGCGTCAGGCTCTCCACCTCCGCCTGCCGCAGCGCAGCCTCGGCCGAGCCTGACAGTGACATAATATAGCGAGAACAACTCATTTTTCCAGGTGAAAACAACTTTCTAATTCTTTTTCTTGATTCGTGCGTTGGTCACGGCACTTTTTTTTCGCAACCTACAGGCAGCGCGCACGCTCGTCGTCCTGCTCGGCAGCTCGTGCTTCACTTGGCTGCGCATGCAGCCCGACGAGACCGCTAGTGGCAGCACAAAGCGTGACGAGACAAGGTCGCATATACGTTTGAGAGACTATTTAACACTAGAAGTAGGTGGGTTCAGCCTGTCTCACGGCTGGAGGTGGAGTCGAGCTCCTCCTGGCCCAAGTGCCTCTTCAGCATCGCGTGCAGCCGCTTGCCTGGGCGCTTGTGCGCCGCGCCCTCTGCTCGTGCCACCTCGCCTCCGCCCACCGACTCGAAGAGGAAGAACGACGGCAGCGTCGCGACTCTCAGCACCTCCGACAGGCTCTCGCCATCCAGGCTGTTGGCCGCCTCGTCGGTCAAGTCGGCCACGGCGAAGGCTACGCGGCCGCAATACGCGTCATGAGCGTCGCCATAGTCCGCGGCGACGCTCTCCCACGCCGGCTGGAGCCGTTTGCAAGGCACGCACCAGTCGGCCGTGGCCCAGACGCAGAGGAGCGGCTCGGCGCAGCTGCGGAGCAGAGCGCGCAGCTGCACGGCGGTCGTCAGCACCAGCGGGCCTCCCGAGGTGGCCTGTGGGCCTAACGAGGTGACCGGAGGGTCTGAGTGGGTGGATGGAGCGACGCTAGCGCTGCTGTCAGTCATAGCAGCACTTACTAACGCCGCACGAGAGCTCGCCATCACGGCGCGCCTGGTGGACACGGCTCTCTGCGTCGCGTCAGATCGACTCCATTGTCCACCAACGATGCTCGACGACGACGAGCCGCCCCCGCCACCCCCGCCGCTGCCTCCCACGCTGGTCGAACGCAGCCTGGCTGAACGCATCCTCGCCCGCGAGCGCACGCCCAGCGAGCGGCCACGCCGCCAGTCGACGCTGCTGCTGGGCAAGGACCTCGACCAGCTCGGTGTCGACGGCGCCAACGCCCGGCTCGAGGGGACACTGGTGCTGCTCGCAAGCTCATGGACCAAGCACAGGCGCCGGTGGTTCGTCTCGGACGGCTATCACGTGCTCATCTTCACGGGTCCCGACCGCGCGACCCGCACGGGACGCTTCGACCTGCGGCGGGTGACTCGGCTCGAGCGGCACGTCGAGGCCGCGCCGTCCGTACGCAAGACGCGACGCAAGACGCGAGGGTCGAGCAGCGCTGCCAACTACGCCGTCGCCTCAGGAACCAAGAGTGTCGACCTGGCCGAGGCGACTCCCGCGGCGGTCGACCTGTGGCTCGGCATGGACAGCAGCGGCGAGCCGCTCAAGGTGGCGGTGCAGTTTGCGTTGGCGAGCGAGGCGCAGCAGTGGCTCGGCTTCTGGTGCTCGGGGTGCGACGAGGAGGCGATCGCGTCCGAGCTGCACACCCACCGCCGCGACCTCCTGAGCCGGCGCATCTCCACGTGGTACGATAGGCAGCCGCTCGCCGCGAGCGAGACCGAGACCGAGTCGTCGTCCGAGAAGCACAACGCCGGCAGCCAACTGGCGAAGCGGCTGACGGGCGGCCAGTCTCCTGCCCCTGCCGCGTCGAAGGAGCGATCGCTCACGTGGAGGCGCAGCGGCGGCGACGCCGACGCGGAGCGGACAGGGCGAGGCGGAGGCGGAGGCGGAGGCGGCGCAGGGGCCGAGGGCTCGTCCAAGGGCTCGAGCAATGCGGCGGCCGCTGCCGCCGCCGCCGCTGCCGCCGCCGCCGCTGCTGCCGAGGCGGAGGCCGAGGCCGAGGCACTCGCCGATGCGTCGGAGCAGGCTGCCGCCACCCGGTTGCAGGCGTGCCACCGTGGCCAGTCGAGGCGACGCACACTCTCGCTGGAGGCAGCTGAGGAGGAGGCGATCGCCGCCGCAGCTGCCGCCACCGCCGCCGCAGCTGCCGCAGCCGCCGCCGCCACCGCCACCGAGAAGGCGAGGGCCGAGGCGGCGTTGGAGCCGCTGGCCGTGAAGGCGGCGCGCGCCTACGGCGGGATGTGCCGACCGACACGTCCTCCCGCGCTGCAGGCGGCGCTCGATGGGTGGCTGGCCTACTTGGTCCCTTCGGCGCGGTACGACGAGGCGAGGGCCGTCGGCTGGGACGGCGTCGCTCCGGCGAGACCGTCGGCGGGGGCCGCGCTCTGCACGCGGTGCGTCGCGCGCGCGCCGCGGAGCAGCGCGATGGAGGCGGCGCGGCGGCTGCTGGGAGCGCTGCACGCCAAGGAGTGGGAGAGGGCGGAGCGGGTGGCCGGTGAGGCGGCGCGTGCCGCGGCACGGGAGCCGGCGGGGGGCGGCGATGGCGGGTGGCGTGCGCTCGTGCTCGCTGGGCAGCGCGCGGTGGAAGTCGCGGCGTTGGCGGACAAGGAGGAGCAGGCGGCGGAGGAGCAGCCGGCGGAGGAGGAGCCGGCGATCGAGGAGAAGCAGGGGGAGGATGAGAAGCAGCAGCAGCAGCCGGATCTGGCGCAGGAGCAGCAGGAGCAGCAGGAGCAGCAGGGCGAGGTGGCGACCCGAGCCGAGGACAGCGCCGATGCCGATGCTATCGTCGCGGTCGATGCGGGTGCGGGTGTCGCAGGGTGGGCGGCGGTGGCGCGCTACGTGTCGGAGGCGCGTGCGTGGGGCGAGAGGCGCACCGCGGCGGCCGCGCGCGAGGTGGGCGCCTTGGAGCGGCAGCAGCACGCGACCAACCTGGCGATGCTCGACGTGCGGCAGCGGCAGCACCGGGCGCAGCACGCCGCCGCGGCCGCCGCGCGCCTCGCGCCGTTTGACGCGAAGATGGCGGGAGAGAAGGCGGGAGAGAAGGCGGGGCCCTCCGCCGCCGCCGCCTTCCGCGTCGCGTACACGAGGTTGCTCGAGATGCACGCCGTCGCGCTCGACCCCGCCGCGTCGGGCGTCGCCGTCTCCTCGGCCGTCTCCGTCCTCACGGCCGACGACCCCGCCGCGGCCGACCCGACAGCCGCCGCCTCGGCCGCCACCTCCTCCTCCTCCGCCGTCGTCGTCGCCGCTGGCGGCGGAAGTGGAGGTGGCGCGGCGGCGCCGTTTGCGGAGGCGTGCTCGCGGCGCGTGCTGAGCGTGGCGAGCGAGATGTCGATCTCCGAGCGGCGCGCGCGGCAGACGCACACGCGCCGGCTGCGCTGCGTCGTCGCCGACACGGCGCTCGCGCCCGTCGAGCGGCTCGGCAGGCCGCGGCTGCCGCGGCTCGCGTCGCTCCGCGCGCCGCTCAGCGCGGCGGTGCTCCGGCAGGCGGTGGTGCTCAAGCTGAGCGCGGCGCCCGACGGCGCGATGGGGTGGCCGAAGGCGAGCTGCCTGCTGCCGCTCGCGTCGGAGCGGACGGCGCCGACGTCGAGCCACTACCGGGCGCTCAAGGAGCGCGCGCACGCCGCTGGCTTGCCGCACGGCTACGGCTGCGCCCTCGACCTGCTGGCGCGGCAGGCGCAGCACACGCGCGAGATCTTCGGCGTGGACGTGCCGCTGCTCTTCCTCCACTCGCCAGCGACGGCGGCCGACACGACGGCGCACCTCGACTGCCACTACGGCGCGTCGCTCGGCCTCGGCCTGGGCGGCGCCGCGGCGCACCTCGTGCAGCACCGTGTGCCCAAGGTGGACGCCGTCGACCTCACGCCCGCGCGCTGGCCGTCGGACCCTCCGCTCGAGTGGAGTGCGGCGGGCGACGGCGCGCTCTTCGCGACGCTGCACGACAGCGGCATGCTCGACGAGCTGCTCGCGCGCGGCCACCGCTACATGTTCGTCTCCGACGCCGACAACGCGGCCGCCGCGATGGACCTGCAGCTGCTCTCGTGGTTTGCGCAGAGCGGCGCGCCGTTTGCGCTCGAGGTGGTCGACGCGGCGGGCGACCCCGACCAGCAGTGCGGCGTGCTCGCGCGCGACCGCGAGAGCGGACGCCTCGTGCTGCGCGCGCCGCTGCAGATGCCCTTCGCGGCGCAGCGCCGCAAGGGCAGGGCCGACGTGCGGGCCACCACCATTGCGGGGCTCTGCGGCCGCTGCGCCGGCGTTCTCGCGGCCGGCCGCGGCAGGAATGTCGGCTGCGGCGCCGGCTGCGGCGCCGGCTGCGGCGCCGGCTGCGGCGTGGGCGGCCTCTGCGGCGGCGGCGGCGGCGCCTTCGAGGCACAGTTCGTGAGCACCAACAGCATGTGGCTCGACCTGCGCGCGCTGCGCGAGAGGCTGGACGCCGACGAGGCGGGCGTGGTGCGGCTGCCGCCGATGACGCGCCGCTGCACCATCGTGCAGCGCACGGCGAGCGGCGGCCAGCGCGCGCTGCCCGTGCTGCACGTCGAGAGCGCCGCCGCCGCCGCCGTCGGCTGCTTCGAGGGCGCCACCGCGGTGGTCGTGCCGCGCTCGCGCCTCACGCCGATGAAGACGACCGCGCAGCTGCTCGCCCTCCTCTCCGACGCCTACGAGCAGACCGACGACCACCGCCGCGTGCTGCGGCGCGAGCGAAACGGCGTGCCGCCGCGCGTGCGGCTCGACGCCGCCTACGCCGCCGTCGAGGCGCTGCACACGCTCATCCCCAACGGCGCGCCGTCGATGCTCACGTGCCGCTCGCTCCTCGTGCGCGGCCTCGTCGTCTTCGCCAAGGACGTCTGCTTCACGGGCGACGTGCGCATCGTCAACCCCAACCCGGCCGTCTCGCGCACGCTGCGCGCCGGCTGGTACCGCGACCAGGAGGTCGTCTTCCCCTCCGAGCTCCCCGAGGCCGCCGCCGCGGCCACCGACACGTCGCCGAGTAAGCCCGGGCGCCCTGCCGGGCGCGAGAAGCAGAAGAGCGCCGGGGGGAGCTTTGTCACGTTGTGAGGTGTCAAACTACTACGTCGAGACAACATGTTTTAGAGACTGGCTGTGACGAAACCACTCGCCACCTCGTGTAGGACTGTCCCGCCCTCTTCGACGATGTCTCCCCTTTCGTTCCATGTGAGCCCCCTCGAGCCCCAATCAAAGTCCGCCTCTGCTGCCGTCTCCTCGCCCTCGGGCGCGAGCGTCACCAGCGCCTCTTGCAGAGCGCCGACGCACAGCTCGTGGTCGAACGGCGTGTCTGCGCGGCGCGCCGACTCGGCGTGCTCCCAGAGCGTGTTGAGCGCCTCGGCCGCCTCCCTCGGCAGGCCGCGGCTCAGGAGGGCGTCGCCCGTCGCGTGGCGCTCCTTGGCCTCGAGCATCTCCGCCTCACGCGGCAGGTGCTCCCACGGCAGCCCGCCGCGCATCAGATACGCGAGGCTGTACACGAGCGACGCGGCGTCGTCGCTCTCGCACGTCGGCTGCCGCTGCTGCTGCGCGATGCTCGCGAACGCGGGCGTGCCGGCGGGCCCTGACGCGAGCGCGGCGGTGCTGGCGTGGCCGGTGGCGCCGGTGGCGCCGGGCGATGCGCCGAGCAGCGGCGCGCACAGCCCGAAGTCGACCAGGTGGAGCGTGCTCGCGCTGGTGTCGCAGGGGCCCATGCAGAAGTTCGCCGGCTTGATGTCGTTGTGAGAGTAGCCGCTCGCGTGCAAGCTGCGCAGGCAGCGCAGCATGCCGACGCCGAGCCGCAAAACGGGCGCCGGCTCCATGCCCGCGCCCGCATTCGCCGCCCACCACAGCGCTTCGACCGACGGCCCGAGGAGCTGCATCACGAGGACCTCGCAGTCCTCGCCCATGACCTCCTGCCGCCCATGAAAGAGCGGACGGGGGAAGCGCGACGGCCCAGCGTTCTGGACGGCGGAGAGCACCTGGGCCTCGTGTTTGAGACTGCCCTGCTTGTACGGAGCGATCTTGACGGCGACCAGTCCACGGTCGCGCGACTGGATGCTGCGTCCGAGCAACACCTGGCCGTAGGCACCGCTGCCCAGCTGGCACGCCGGCTGAGAGGCCTGTTCCTGCGCCCGGTGCAGGGTGGCGACCAGCCGATCGATCCGGTCCTTCTCATGCAGCTTGAGCTGCTTGAGCTTCTTCACCTCAAAGCTGCGGCCGTGCAATCCGGGCACGTCGAGGTCGGCGATATCCTTTGCGATGGTGCTGTGGCGCTGCCTCGCCACGTTTAGCCGCTTCTCCAGGCGCTCAGCACTGGGAGCGGCGATACCGCGCAGCGCGCCCCGCTGTCCGATGAGCTGCAGCATAGGCACCATGGCGGCGCCCTTGCCGTCGATGCCGCCCTTGCCAAGCAGCACGAACGCGTCTTTCATGCCTCGCGCTGGGTGAGGACGTCCGGGGTTCGTCACCAAGTTTGCCGGAGAGGATGAACCACTGTAGGATTAATTCTGCCTCGGG
>Ga0209713_10000267_pt1 | contig 28855 bp, 3 predicted proteins | sample ArcOceMetagenome_3_FD_187444 | JGI IMG/M metagenome (GOLD analysis project Ga0209713, IMG submission 187444) | Marine eukaryotic phytoplankton communities from Arctic Ocean - Arctic Ocean- Svalbard ARC20M Metagenome (SPAdes) (version 2) | ecosystem: Environmental > Aquatic > Marine > Oceanic...
GTGTCCTTGCGCTTAGCCGCCATGGCCTGGAGCTCCGCGTGCGCGAGAGCAGCGGCGACGCTCGCGGTGGCGACGAGTTAACCGTGCGGCGCAAATGTGGATTTTGGAATGCGTGCGGTGATTTGGAATTCTAGCCGGTGTTCGTAACTGGGAGCTGAGGATGTCAAAGAGACAGTTGATACCTGCATCTTGCTCATGAATATTGTGGAGATATTGTCAGGCCACGTAGCGACGTCCCAAGCAGAAGTGCCACATAATACTTAAGATACGCACGCAGATGAGCGCCAGCGGATAAGGTTGCAGGGGCTGCAGCATCCAGAGACTCGAAATGTCGAGGGACGACGAGATACTTTGCACGACGACCCCGAACTTGAGTGCGAGGGTGCCTGCGCCGTGCGGTCAGCGTCATATACTCCGTGACTCCCGTGTCGATTTCCCTCGCCGCACTACACCCTGCGCACCCCCCACCCGCTGAGCGTGCCGCCACCCCCTCGCGTGCCCCCCGCAGGACGACGAGGGAGGGCTCCCCCACACGGACGGCGCGCCGCGAGTCGGGGTCGACGCCATGGCGCCCTTCATCTGGACCCAGATGGTGAGGCGGAATCGGGGCTGGTACGCGCACGACGAGAAGGGTGTGCTGCAGCGCGACCCGAAGACGCAGCGGTGGCTCCCGACGCCGAGCAACCCGGTCCCCGAGCTGGACCCGCTCGACAAATTTGTCATACGTCAGCGGCTCGACCAGCTGGGCACGCCGCAGCCAAAGCTGCTGTCCACCCTCGACGCGCCCAAGGATCTGCGGGCGGTCGCGCCGAAGCTGCCCGCGGCGGGGTGGGTGATCAAGCCGGCCGGCGCGGCCTACAGCGACGGCGTCTTCGTCATTCTGGGAGGCAAGATGGTCAACTATGACAACAAGCCGCTCGACATCGAGTTCATCATCTCGCACCTCGAGGACCTCGAGGGGGCGGGCGGGCGCGGCGCCGAGCTGAGCAGCGTCACGTCCAACGCCGGCACCAAGTGGAACATGTCGTGCTATCTGATCGAGGAGATCGTGCTCGACTCGGAGGGCTCCGCCCCCCCCACCGACTACAAGTTTTTCATGCTCGGCGGCAAGATCCTCTGGTGCTGGCTGCACTACTACGTCCCCGGCAAGACGGCGCCCGTCAAGGCCTCCGTCAACGCCGACTGGCAGATCCTGCCCTCGACGTTCGACCCGGCCGTGTGCGCCAAGGCCAAGGCGGGGGCGGGCGACTTTGCGTACTGGAACTTCGAGATCTGCGAGGACGCCGCGGGCCTCCCGAGCAAGCCCGCCTGCTGGGACGCGATGATCGCCGCCACCCAGAAGCTCGGCTCGCAGCTGGACGTCTTTGTGCGCCTCGACTGGTACGCCGACAAGCGGTACGGCCCAATCATGGGCGAGGTGACCCTCCTGCCGTCGACCGGCAGCCCACCCGACCTCTTTGCCGCGTGGGCCAACGAGGTGGTGAGGAAGGCATGGCGTGGCAGAGACGGCTGCGACGAGCTCGCCGAGGCCAACGTGAGCAAGATGGGCGGCGGCGGCGGCGGCGGCGGCGGCGGCGGTGGCGGCGCCAAGACGCGCACGCCGGCGCACAACCCGTGGGAGAGCGTCGAGGAGGCGACGAAGCGCATATGCGCGATGGTGGATGAGGCCATGGGCGGCACGTCGGAGGCGGACACGCCGCTGCTGGAGCAGGGCGTCTCCTCGCTCGAGTCGGTCGAGCTGGCGGAGCTCATCACGCGCCAGGCAAGGGTCGATCTGCCCGCCAACCTGCTCTTCGACTTCACCACGCCGCGTGGCGTCGCGCAGTGCGTTGCTGAGCACGTGCAGGCGGCCACCAGCGACGGCACGCTGGCCGATGCGCCCGCGCAGCCCGACGAGGCGATGGCCACGCAACGCGCGTGCCTGGTGGTCGAGCTGCCCGGCAACGACGGCTCCGTCTTCCACTTCATGGCGATCAACTCCTTTCTGGCCGAGCAGGAGGGCGTCAAGGTGCTGGCCCTGGACCTTGCCGACTACAAGGGCGCGAGCACCGTGGACGCCTGGCTGGAGGCGACGGCCGTCAAGATCGTCGGCGCCCTGACCAACCAGAAGCTCGTCCTCATGGGCTACTCCAACGGCTGCGAGCTCTTGCCCCCGCTCGTGCGCACGCTGCGCTCCACTGGGATCGAGCCCGACGCCGTGCTCATGCTCGACCCCACCTACCCCGCGCCGACGGGTGGTCCCGAGCGGCTTGTGCCAGTTGAGCTAGCGGGCATCGCGGTGATGGTGACACCGGTGCTCGACCAGGTGACCGACGACCTCGACTTTCCCCTGCTGCGCAGCGCGCTCATCGACATCTTCCCCACGTACGCCGCGCGCTTCGCCGCCTTCGACACCATGTGCGCAATCCGCCAAGGGTTGCTCAACATGGACCGCGATGACCAGCTCAAGGGCGCCTTCCAGCTCATCATCGGGACGCTCGCCAACCCGCTCTTTGAGGGCAATCGCGCGGGCGGCGCGGGTGCCGAGGTCTACTGGACCAAGCAGTGTCCGCAGGCGTTTGTGCAGCACGTGGTCGCCGACCACCCCGCGGTGCCGCTTGCGGTGCAGGCGGCGATGGCGGCGGCGCAGTTCATCTCGCACGTGGCGGGGACCAGCATCAGCATGCAATCGCTCGCAGCTGGACGCGAAGGCTTCTATCGGCTGAGCGGCAACATGAAGTCCGCTCGGCTGGCCTTCCGCAAGACGTGGGACTCCAGGTACGCGGGGCACGACTGGCGCAAGATGGGCTCCGACGTGAAGGCGCGCCTCGCCATCACTAGCAAGGCGGCATACTCGCGCGCCAAGACGCATTGCGAGTCGTCTCCTGGCGACTACTGGGCGCCGGTGGCCATGAATGAGCTCCATTGGTTCCACCAGCCGTCGAATGCGTGGCTACGCAAGAGTGACGAGGGCCGTTGGGAGGGCTGGTCAGCCGCCGACGCGTCGCCCGCCTCTCTCGGACCCGACGTCGAGTGGATCCCATGGGCAAGTGCGATGGACGCGACCGATGCGCCGTACGTGCGCTGGTTCGGCGGTGGGCTGACCAATGCGGCCTTCAACGAGCTCGACCGCCACGTGCTGGCCGGGTATGGCGCCGAGGTGGCACTGATCGCCGAGCCTTCGTTTGAGGGCGAGCCGAGCCGCGCCGAGCCGCTCGAGATCACGCGGCGGCAGCTCCTTCTCGACTCCGTCCTCGCCGCACACGCGCTCGGGGCTCAGCTCGGCGTCACTGCTGCCGCGCGTGTGGGCTTCTACCTGCCAAACTCGCCCGCCGCCATCGCGTGGGTGGAAGGTGCCAAACGCATTGGAGCACCGTTCATGGCGGTGGCGGCAGGCACATCGAGCTCCACGCTCCACGACCGCATCGGCGACATCAAGCCCACAGTGGTCGTCACGAGCGGCGCGTTGCTGCCCACCGTCCTCGCTGCGGTTCAGGGGCTCGAGCCCCAGCCGAAGGTTGTGCAGCTTCGCCCGTCTGTGGGCCAGGCCGCCGGGCCAAAGCCGCTGCCGACTGCCGTCGTTGACGGCGAGGCCCTCATCGCGGCCGCGGGCGTCGAGCTCTATCGCGGTGCGTCCGCGCAAGAGCGCGAGAAGCTTGAGGCTGAGCTGCGGGCAGCCGCCAGCGACGCTGCCGCCTCGCTGGATAAGGTTGACATGCTGCCCGCCGGGGCGCTTGTGCGACTGCTGTGGGCGCTGGTGCCTGCGAAGCCAGTCGATGCGACGTGGCCACTGTTTGTGCTGTACACTAGCGGCAGCACAGGCAAGCCCAAGGGCATCGTGCAGCAGCACGGCGGCTACCACGTGGGCATTGCCGCCACCTCCCGCGTCATCTTCGATGTGCGCCCCGACGAGCGACGCGCTGCTGGTATGCGCGAGGACAAGTACTGCATCATCGGAACGCCAGGCTGGCTGCTGGGCCAGACGTACACGATTGCAGGCGCGTTTCTGATGCGCGTGCCGTCCATCCTGATCGACGGGTCAGCGTCAACGCCCATCGACCGCGTCCCAGCCATCATCGCGCGCAATAAAGCGACGGTTCTCAAGGCGGGCTCCACCTTCCTTCGCATGATCATGGGTAGCTCGGGCGTCGAGCAGCTGCTGGCCAAGCACGACCTGTCGAGCCTGCGACTTGGCATGTTTTGCGCCGAGCCCGTCAACGAGGTCGTGCACACCTTTGCGCAAAAGCACCTGACCCAGAATTACATCAACTGCTACTGGTCGACCGAGCACGGAGCCATCGTCTGGGGCCGCTGCATGCACAATGCGCAGCAGACGCTGCTGCCCGACACCAAGAGCTGGTCGCTGCCATGGATCGCTGGCGAGGTGATGAAGGAGGGCGCCAAGGGCGGCTGGGAACGCGCCGCTAACGGCGAGCAAGGCGAGGTGGTGATCAAGGCGCATTTTCCGTATCAGGCCCTGACCGTGTGGAAGTCTGACGGCTTTGGCGAAGCGGGCTGGCGCGGGGACCTCCGCCGATGGTCCGACTACTTTCAGGAGGGCGCTGGCTACGTGCAGGGCGACGCGGCGGTGCGCCACAGTGACGGCACCTTCACGTTCCACGGCCGGAGTGACGAGGTGATCAACGTGGGTGGAAACCGCATCGGCACCGAGGAGATTGAGAACGCGCTGCTGCTCGACCGTGAGCATGCCGGCTCACCGCTCCAAAATTGTGCTGTGGTGGGCATGGACGACGCCGTGCTTGGCACAGCCGCTTGCGCCTTCGTCGTGCTCCACCCAGGCGCCGAGCTCACGGGCTCCGACGAAGGGCGCATTCGCGCGCTCGCGCGCGACAAGAAGGGCGCAATCGCGGTGCCACAAAAGTTTGTGGTGGTGCGCGCGCTGCCAGAGACATACAGTGGCAAGTACATGCGCCGTCTGCTGCGCACGATGCTGCGTGGCGCCCCGCCGGGTGACTTGGGCTCACTGCGCAACCCCGAGGTAGTGCCCGAGCTGCTCGAGGCAATCAAGGCCGCCGCGCCGCGCAAGATGGAGCCCACGCAGTCATTGCCGTTGGCGGAGGCACGAGCGCCTTTGGTGGAGGTTCGCAGCGTTGCGGAGCTGCAGCCGATGGTGCTCGCGATGGTGCGCGCGCTGACGGGCCGCGAGGGCATCTTGGCCAGTGGTCCAATCATGGAGGCCGGACTCGACTCGATTGGCGCGACGCAGCTCGCGGCCAAGCTGCAGGAGGAGACGGGCGTCGAGCTCTCGCCCACGCTCGTGTTCGAGCACTCGACGGCCGAGGCGGTCGCAGCACACCTGCATGCCAAGCTCGCCGCCGCCGCGCAGGGCGCCGTGTCGCGCAGCGCTGTGCCCGCGGGCGCGGAAGCGAGCGCAGGCAGGGTCGCGCCGCTGGTCCAGATTGCGATCACGGGCTCGGCTTCGCGCATTCCAGGCGTGGGGTCGACAATCCGCTCGCACGAGGCGCTGCAGCTGGCGGCTGGCAACGCAGTGGGCGAGGTGCCGCGCTCGCGCTGGGACTGGGACGATCACGCCGGGCCGTTCATGCAGTCGCTGCCCGAAAAGGGCAAGCAGGCCATGCGCTGGTGCTCGTTTGTCAATGGTGCAGAGGCCTTCGACAACCGCGCGTTCGGCATTTCGCACGCCGAGGCGGGTGCCATGGACCCGCAGCAGCGGATGATCTTGGAGGTTTCGAACGAGGCGCTCTACGACGCGGGATACACCCAGCGCAGTGTCGGTGGTAAGAACGTGGGCGTCGCGCTCGGCATTCAGAATGACGACTACCGCGTCATGGTCGCCCGACGTGAGATTGATTTGCGCGGATCGCCGTTTGGCGCCACCACCACCATCTCTGTGGCGGCCGGGCGCATCTCTTACTGCCTCGGGCTGACAGGTCCGTGCCTTGCCATCAACACGGCGTGCTCCTCCGCCCTCGTCGCGCTGCACACGGCGGCGATGGAGCTGCGTGCCGGGCTGACCGAGGCCTCGATCGCTGCTGCGACATCGCTCATCCTCCTCCCGCTCACCGCCATGGCGCTCGCCTCTGCCGGTATGACCTCGATCGACGGCCGGTGCAAGGCCTTTGACTCGCGAGCGAACGGTTTCGTACGCGGCGAGGGCAGTGGCGTGCTTATCCTCGATCCGAGCTCCCAACCGGGTGAGTCGCCACCGCTCAAGCTGCAGGCTACGTCCGTGCGGCAGGACGGCCGCTCCGCTTCGCTTACCGCGCCCAGCGGCTCGGCACAGGTCGAACTGCTGCGGCAGGCGATGCAGCATGCTGCACTTCCTCGCCTTGAGCTGCTTGAGACGCACGGCACCGGCACCGCGCTGGGCGACCCGACGGAGGCAGGCTCGATGCGCGAGGCGCTGCTCTCGCGCGACACGCCCACCACTATCGCCGGCGCGAAGGCGAACGTGGGGCACCTCGAACCGGTCGCTGGAATGATGGGCATGCTTTCGCTTGCCCTTGCGCTAACGCGCGGCCGCAGCGCGCCCAATGCGGAGCTGCGCAAGATCAACCCACATGTGAACACGCAGCTGAAGGGTCACGCCACCATGCTGCCGCTCGCCACCGCCGCGCTCACCTCTCTCGAGGTGATGACGGCCAACACGGATCTGGAGGGCTACTCCGGACCACAGGCGGCCAGCGGTGGCGGTTCCTCCTTTGGCTACTCCGGCACGATTGCACATTCGATTCTCCGCGCCTCGCCGAGCACCGGCGCCACCCCACTCGCCGGCTCCTCTCGTGGGGGCGTCGCACGCCGTCGCCAAGCCTTCCGCTGGAGCGGCGTGGCCAACCCAATGCTGCAGCAGACCCCGCCGCCTACCGACGGTGCGTTGCATCTCTTCCGCTCGCCCATGAGCGGCGCGCTTCGCGCCACGGTCGCTGACCACGTGGTGCAGGGACAGATCGTCTTCCCCGGCACCGCTTACCTTGAGACTGCGCGTGCCGCCTACGCTGCCGCTCTACCCGCGGCCGACGGCGCGGCGATCTCCCGCGCCTTCTTTCTGCAGCCAATCCTTGTCGACGAGACTGCGTGGCTGCTTTGTGCGCTGCGCCCCAGCGGTGCCATCGAGATACGTGGGTCGAGCGACGGCAGTCTCAGCTCCGCGCCTGTCAACTTTTCGGCAACTGGGGAGCTCATACCGGAGACAGGCTGGGGCAAGCCTCGCACGTTTGCGGATGCCAAGGTGGACTGCGAGCGGCAGGTGGCGGTCGATGATTTTTACACGACGCTACACAAGCAGGGGCTGCACTATGGTCCGCAATTCCGGATGGTGGAGGAGCTGTGGGGCGGCGACGGCGCGGTGGTTCTGCGGTTGCGGCCACGCACGGCGCGAGAGGGCACACAAGTGCATCCAGCTGACCTCGACGGCGCACTGCAGCCACAGCTGAGCGCGCTGCTACTCAACGCGGATGCAGAAGAGATCAAGGAAGTCAAAGACTTCTACCGTCCTGATCCAGCCAACGCTTATGAGCCGTTCCAGATTGGTGAGATGCCCGGCGCGTACGTGCTCGGATCGGACCCCTCATTCGAGCTGCATGTGATGCACCACTTCTGGAAGGAGACGAGCTTCAAGTCGCTCGACCTCAGCCGTTACAGGCAGGCATGGGCAAGTCTCTTCGAAAGGCATGAGGTGCTCAAGACCGAGTACGTCAGCGAGGGCAAGGTGCGCATCAATCCCAAGCTTCAGCCACGCATTGACGTCGTCGACCTGAGCAAGGCCTCGGGGGCGCAAATCGCGACGGAGCTCGCCGCACAGCGTGAGCAGTGGGCGCACTTCTCATGGATCAACGCCGGCGCACCACCAATGGAGCCACCCTATCTGTTTGCCATCTGGAATGCGCTGCCGGGTGGCGAGGTGCGGCTGCACACCTACTGGTCGGGCATCCTGCTGTGTGGCGCGTGCAATTCGCTTCTCACGAAGGAGCTGCAGCGCCTCTACGACGACCCCGCCTCGCTCCAGCCCACGCCCACTGTCAGCTGGCGCGACTACAATCTCGCTTCTCATGCTTACAAGCGCTCCGCGGACGGCCGCCGCTCGCGCGAGTGGTGGATGCGCAGGCTGGCCTCGATGCCTGCACCACTCACGCTGCCAACATCCGGTCAAAAGTTCACGCGCGCGTCGCTCGAAATCAGACACTTCGTCCTCTCGAAGCAGCGTTGGCAGGCCATCGAGCGCACGGCACGCTCGCTTGGATTGTTCTCCTCCACGATATTTTACGGAATCCTCTCTGAAGTGTACGCCCTGTTTGGTGCGACGCGCCACTACACCATCTCGATGATGACCAATCGGCGCTTCGACTTTCACGATGAGGTCAAGCCCGGCATGTTGATGGGCAATTTTGCCGATATGATGCCTTTTGAGGTCGATTTCCGTGCCGAAGCACCGTTTCACACACGGCTGAAGCAACTGCAGGAGGATGTGCGTGAGTCGATTGCGCACACCAACTGCTCGGGCATCTCTGTCTTGCAGGCCTTCAACCGGCAGCGGGGCGCCATCGGCCAGCCCGCCGTGCCTTACATCCTCTCGTGGGGTTCCAATGTCTCATTTGACAACTGGCACGATGGTGACGTGGTGTACGAGTGCGCCGAAACACCCCAGACCGCCATCGACGGCCTCATCTTCCCGCAGCCTGACGGTGGGCAGGCGGTCACGTGGTTTTATCAGCCCGGCTACCTGGCCGAGGGGGTTGACATCGCGCTCATGGCGGCAATGCAACAGCTCTTCGAGACGCTCGCAGACGATGCCACCGCATGGCAGGCGGACCGTCCGCTCGTGCTCGCCCCGCCGAAGCTGCCCATCGCGACGCAGCCTGTGCCGCCCGGCCAATTGCACGCCGCAGTGGAGCGTCATGCGCGCGCCGCACCCGCTGCCGCCGCCATTATCACCCCGTCCGAATCTCTGAGCTACGAGCAGCTGTGGGCGCGTGTGAGCTTTGTGGCAGCCGAGCTGTCGAAGCGCAACGTGCGGCGCGGCGACTGTGTCGGCACCATGTTCGACCGCTCTGCGTGGATGGTGGTGTCTGTGCATGCCATCCTCCACGTTGGCGCAGCGTACGTGCCATGTGACTCGGAGCTGCCTGCCGCGCGAATTGAGGGCTACTGCACCGACGCCAAGATCACGGTGGCGCTCTCCACGTCTCTTGAGCTCAAGGGCCAGTGGCCCACCGGCGTTGCCGCGCTTGACCTCCCTGCGCTGTGGGCGGCCGCGCCAAGCGGCGGTGTCACCGCGCCGCGCCCGCCACCCGACGCGACGGAGACAGACCTGGCGTACGTCATCTTCACGTCAGGCACGACCGGTAAGCCGAAGGGCGTGATGCTCGACCACCGTGGCCCGCTCAACACGTGCGTTGACGTCAACACGCGGTACGGCGTGACGGCGGCAGACAAGATTTTTGGCGTCTCATCGTACTCCTTTGACTTGTCGGTCTACGACATTTTCGGCTCTGCGGCGGCCGGCTGTGCAGTCGTCTATCCCGCACCCGCAGACCGCAAAAATCCCACCGCGTGGCCGGCGCAGATGATCACCGACGGCGTGACTGTGTGGAACTCGGCACCCGCGCTCATGCAACTCTTGCTTGACACGATGGAGGCCGAAGGCGATGGCACGACGTTGCCAAAGCTGCGTTTCGTCATGCTCTCTGGCGATTGGATCCCACCCTCCATGCCCGACCGCATCCGTGAACTAGCGCCCAATGCGACCGTTGTCAGCCTGGGTGGCGCCACGGAGGCATCGATATGGTCCATCTGGTACGAGATTGGTGTCGTCGATCCATCGTGGACTTCTATCCCTTACGGTGCCGGGATGGCCAACCAGCCTTGGCAAATCCTCGAAGCCGACCCCGCGACGCCAGAGACACCCGGTTTGCAGTCAGTCCCGGTGGGTGTAGTCGGAGAGCTGTGCATTGGCGGCATCGGGCTTGCCCTCGGCTATCTGGGCGACCCGGAGAAGACCAACGAACGATTCATCACGACGCAAGGCGGTGAGCGGCTCTACCGCACGGGCGACCTGGGACGGTGGCAGCCTGATGGCAACATTGAATTCCTTGGACGGATGGACTCGCAGGTCAAGATAGGCGGCTACCGAATCGAGCTTGGAGAGGTGGAGAGCGCCTTGGGCGATCACCCTAAAGTCAAGACAGCGGTGGTGCTTGCGCTGGGCGAGCGCAATTCCAAGTACCTCGTGGCCTTCGTCCAGCCTGTAGGCGGCAAGGAGGCCGCGCCGCCTAAAGCGGAGCTGCAGGACTTTTCTGGCTCTCGCCTCGCAGGGTACATGGTGCCCAAGACCTTCGTCTTCCTCGACCTTTTCCCCGTCACCAGCAACGGCAAGCTCGATCGGCGCGCTTTGGTGGTGCCCAAGGAGCAGGAGGGGGATGCAATCGACCTCTCTGCTGCCACCTCGACGGAGCTACAGGTCATAGCCATGTGGAGCGCGCTGCTGGGCCGGCCCAATATTGGCCTCGACGAGAACTTCTTCGACCTTGGCGCGTCGTCGTATGTCGCCATGCGCCTGGCAACCCAGGTGCGCAAGGCGTTTGGCGTACCATTTGCCATCGGCGACATCGTGAGTGCTCCGACGGTCGCGCGACTCGCTAAACGGCTCGACGGGAAGCGCACCGGCGTCGCTTGGTCCCCGCTGGTGCAGCTGGCATTGGGACGGCCTGAGGAGCCAACGATTTACATGGCGCATCCGGCGGGTGGATCAATCATGGGCTACAACGCGCTTGGACGAGCGCTCAAGGGTCGATCGCTAGTGGGGCTTCAGGCGTCGGGCCTGGGTGAGGGCCAGACCGTGGATGCGGACATGGTCGCAATGGCAACGCGCTACGTTGCTGCAATCAAGCAGGCCCAGCCCGAGGGACCGTACGAGGTTGGTGGCTGGTCTTCGGGCGGTGCGATCGCGTACGAGATGGCGCGGCAGCTGCACTCGGCGGGCGAGGTCGTGTCGCGGTTGCTGCTCATCGACACGCCAACGCCGCAGCGCCATTCGCAAGCGCCGGTGCCGGAACCTATTCTGCTGCAATGGTTTATCGACGATCTGCAGATCCCCGGTTGTAAGGTGGAAAGCCTCGATGACGCCAAGCTCCCCGCATTGCCCCTCGCCGCCCGCATCGGCGCGGCGCTGCAGCAGCTTAACGCCGACGCCGGCATGGCTGCGGAGGAGCTGGCACCAATCTATCAGGTCTTCCTCAGCTTGGTGGGATCGATTGCCGACTACGAACCCACCCCGATCGACCTACCCGTGCCCACGACACTTGTGCGTGCCGAGACGACGATTGTCATGGAGTACATGGACCGCTACTATGATGAGTCCTTCGCACGCGATGACTGGGGATGGAACAAGTGGGTGTCGGGTCCAATCGAGGCGCTGACGCTGCCAGGCAATCACTACGAGCTTCTCGCTGCACCCGCCACGGTCGCTCGCATCGCAGCCCTCATTTCGGGCGACGCCGATGGCTCGACGACGCCCGCCACCGCCGATGCGGTTGTTGCGCCGCCTGATGCGACGGCACCCGCCACCGCCGAGGCCACCGCCTTTGGGCCCACGCTGGAGCCAGTGGAGCTGCGACTGCCCTTTGCAGTGGACCGCGCGCTACTGCGTGGGCCGGCGGCAGGTGCGCTATGGGGAACGGCGAGCTCCCGCGGGCACGAGAACGATCATGAGGTGCAGCTGTTCGTAGAGCAGACGGGGAAGATGGCGGCACATCTACTCGGTTTCAAGTCGCGGCCCATTGAAGGCGGCAAACGCCCGCCACCAACTGCCGGTGGCGCTCGTCCTGCACGTCCCGTTTCGTTCGACGCGCCCGAAGATGACGCCGACGACAATGACGCTGCCAGTGGTGCAACCGTCTTGCCGCAGCCCATGTCCCTGAACCGGCGCCATTTCCCATGGCTGACGCCGCCGCACCCTATGCTCCAGCGGAGGCTGCCACCGATTGCGGGCGTGCTCGCGGCGTATCGTTCGCCCGCTGCTGGTGCGGTGCACGCACTCGTGGCTGACCACGTTGTCATGGGCAAGGTCGTGGCGCCGTTTGCGTCGCAGGCGGTGATGGTGGGAGCGGCGCTGGCCTCGTACGATCGGGACAAGCTGATGGACCTCGACATGGCGGCGGAGCTGCGCGGCGTGTTCTTGCTTGCGCCGATGGTGCTGGGCGAGGAGGGGCTGATGGTAGAATGCGTCATCGAGCGCGACGGCGGGTTTGAGGTGCGCACGGGCGAGCTCGACTTGGCGGGCACGCAGCTGCTCGCCCCAACCATCCATTCCCGCGGCGACCGCTGTGCCATCTCGCCAATGGATGGTTGGGGCGGCTTCGATCTGGATGGTGCCACACGCCGATGCCAAGACGCGATTGATGTTGAGGGCCACTATGGCAAGCTCCATGGCATGGGTCTGCAGCTTGGACCTGAGTTCAAGACCGTTGAGGCGGCTTGGACGGATGGACGCTTTGAGAGCGTTGGGCGGCTGCGCGCACGGCCAAAGGGCGCCCGGCGCAACACACAAATGCACCCGGCCGACCTCGATGGCTCCCTGCAGGTCAGCACGGTCAAGGCTGGCTGGTGGGGTGACGAGACTGGCTCGTCGGAGGACAAGGGCCTCGCGCTCCCTTTTGCCATCGACGCCATCGCACTGCGCGCCGCGTACGGAGAGATGTGGGCGGGCGCCGCCAAGGTCGGCAGCAATGCCATCGACATTACCATGGTGGTCAACTCACAAGTCATGCTGCAGGTCAGCGGTCTCAAGGGGCGGCTCTTCCGCTTTGACAAGGGCCAGGGCGCGGCCAAGGCGGACCATCTTTACACCACCAATTGGATCGACACCTCGCTTGCGCCCACCACGCACGACGCGGGCGCGAAGGCTGCCGTCGTGCTTCTGAGCGGCGACGAGCCGCAGACTCGGCATGCACACGCCGCCCGCCTGGGCACTACCCTCCTCTCCTCCGATGCGCCGCTCGCAGACGCCGCCGTCCTGGTGCTCTTTGCTGGAAGGCTCACGCGCGGCGATTCCGTTGCGCCGTCGCCCACAGCGAGCGCGCTCACAGCGACCGAGTCGCTGTTGCGCATGCTGCAGGTCGCACTGCGGAATCCATCACCGCTACGGCTGTGGCTGCTCACGCCAGAGGCGGCCCCCTCCGACGCGCGCGCCTCGAGCCTTGCGTACGCTCCACTGTGGGCGCTGGCACGTACGGCGCGCAATGAGAACCCTCAACTGGCGCTGCGCAGCGCGACGACGGGCCCGGGATACACGCCCACCGCGCTGCCCGAGTTGCTGGCGCGCGTCCTCAAGTTGGGTGGCGCCAACGAGCCTGAAGTCTCACTGCAGCTAGCACCGGCCGGCGTGCGTGTGCCTCGGCTCGAGCGTGCCGCGGCGCCCGCGGCAGCGGCGGGTGCAGGGCGCGTCGAGGCAGGCCACATGATCACGGGAGGTACTGGCGGGCTGGGAATCGCTACCGCGCGCTGGCTGGCGGTGCGCGGCGCGGGTGCGCTACTCCTCACATCGCGCTCCGGTGCGCTCGCTCGCGGCACCGACGTCGAGTGGACGCTGCTGCAGCAGGCTGGCGCGTCCGTCCACATCGCCCGGTCGGACATTTCGGACGCCACCGACGCTCGACGCCTGCTGTTCGGCCCAGGGCTCCTCTCCACCGGCGAATCGCCGCTGCACGGCGTGTGGCACGCCGCGGGCGCACTTGCTGATGGTTTGCTGACCAACCAGACCGCGGCCAACCTGCGCGTGGCCTTTGGTGCTAAGGCTGGGGGCGCGTGGGCGCTGCAGCAGGGCACGTCGGCGCTCGCCCTGCGCGCGTTTGCGCTCTTTTCGTCTTCGTCGGCCGTCTTTGGCGGCGCAGGGCAGGGCAACTATGCGGCGGCCAACAGCTGCCTTGATGCGCTCGCCGCAGTGCGGCGCGCAAAGGCGCTGCCGGGCGTGAGCGTGCAGTGGGGCGTGTGGGGCGATGTGGGCATGGCAGCGGGAGCCAACGTGCAAGAGCGGCTGGCCGCTCAGGGCTGGCGCGCCATCTCAACTCTGCAGGGCATGGCGGCGCTCGGTGCTGCAGTCGACGGTCCGTTGCCCGTGCTGGCGATGATGCTCGTGTCATGGCCAAGGTTTCTCTCCACTAAGCCATTAACGCCGCCCCTCCTCATGGCCCTCGCGCCCCGCACTGCGCCAACCAGAGCGACGGGAGGCACCACGATGGCGCCTGCCTCCAGCGCGGCGGCGGTATCAGTGTCCTTAGGCACGATCATGACGCTGGTGGAGCGCGTGGCGGGCGCCGGCGTCGACGCCGATGCGCCGCTGATGGAGGCCGGCGTCGACTCGCTCGGTGCGGTCGAGCTGCGCAATTCGCTCCAGAAGGCGGTGGGCAACAGCGTTGCGTTGCCGTCAACGCTCGTCTTTGAGCACCCGACGGCGCGGGAGCTCGCCTCAGCCCTCGCCACCTCAACCGCACCAACGCTGGGCTCACTCGACGCTGTGCGGGGCGCGGCCGAAGGAGGCGACCACACGATGGTACTCAATGGCATCGCACTTGCGTTGCCGGGCGGCGTGACCAGCCTTGACGCTCTGTGGGCGATGTCAGCAACCGGCCAAAACGTGGTTGGCGGCGTGCCACTGGCGACGCGGTGGGACGCGGCGGCGGAGGTGGCGCGATGCGCTGACGACGGCGAGCCAGAAATGATCAAGCGACGCATCGTGCATGGTGGCTTTGTGCGTGGCGCTGAGCGCTTCGACAACGAAATGTTCAAAGTCTCAACCAAGGAGGCCAATGCTATGGATCCACAGCAGCGTCTGCTGCTCGAGCGCGGCTACGAGGCGCTGCACGCCTCTGGGCGCACACGCGCCGGCCTGCACGGCGCGCTGGGCGGCGCCTTCGTCGGGCTCTCCAGCCAGGACTTCGCCACTGTGCTCAAGTCGACGCCTGCTGGGCGGTCGGTGTACGCTGCCACGGGCAGCTCGCAATCGATCGCGTCGGGGCGGCTGTCCTACGTTCTTGGGCTGCAGGGGCCATGTGCGCTCATCGACACGGCCTGCTCAGCCGGGCTGGTGTGCGCGTCGATCGCGCGCAACGCGCTGGCATTCCAAGAGTGCGAGTTTGCTGCCGTCATGGCTGTCAACATCATGCTCGTCGGACATATCCACCACGCGTTTGCCATGGCTGGCATGACATCCGAAGATGGGCGCTGCTTCTCGTTCGACAAGCGTGCCAATGGCTACGCACGCTCCGAAGCGGCGGGCGCGCTCGTGCTGCAGCCCCGCGACAGCACCGACGACTGCAGCCGTTACAACTCTTTGCTCGGAGCGGCGGTACGCAACGACGGCAAGAGTGCCAGTCTCACCGCGCCCAATGGCTCGGCGCAGCAGCTGCTGCTTCGCGCGTCGCTCGGTGCCGCGGCCACGACGCCTGACCAGCTCACTCACGCGCAAGCGCATGGCACCGGCACTGGGCTGGGCGATCCAATGGAGATTGGCTCACTCGCTGGGGTGGTGCTGCGCCCGCGCTCTTCCGACGTGCCACCGCTGTCAGTGACCAGCATCAAAGCAAACATTGGGCACACCGAACCGGCAGCAGGCTTCACGGGTCTCCTCGCTCTCGCCGAAGGCCTCTCGCGCAAGTCTGCCGCACCCAACGCGCAGCTGCGCGTGCTCAATCCGCACGTCCACGCAAACCTACCCAGCGCCACGGGCGTGTTGCCGCTCGGCGTCGCGTCGCTCTCCACGAGTGCCGCTGGCGCCGCAGCCATCGGCGGAGTTTCTTCCTTTGGCTTCAGTGGCACGATCGCGCACGCCGTGCTTTGCGCCTCTGCTGCACCGCCTCTCGCCACCGCGTCGGCCGCGACGCAGGTCGGCTATCGTCGCCGCAGCTTCCGCTGGCGCGAGTTTCCGCACCCCACGCTCCAGCGGCGCGAGGTGCCCGCATCCCACAACGTGGTCGCCCTCTTTGCCTCCCCCGCGGCCGGCGCGCTGCGTGCTCTTGTTGCTGACCACATGGTCATGGGCAAGGTGGTCTTCCCGGGCGCCGCCTACCTGGAGACAGCGCGTGCCGCCGTGGGTGCCAAAGGCGCGTCGCCGTTTGGCGCGGCTCTGTCAGGCGTCTACTTCTTGCAGCCGATGGCGCTCGATGGCGACGGCGCAGCTGGCTGGGTCGAGTGCGCGCTCCTCTCCAGCGGCGCCTTCGAGGTGCGCTCCTCCGAGTCGCGCGGCTCGTCTGCGTCTCCGACAGTGCACTGCGCTGGCAGTGCGGCCCCTGCTCAGGCAGCGGGGCGCACCATCGAGTGGGACTCTCTGCGCGGGCGATGCACCGTGGAGCAAGACATACCGGCGCTGTACGCCAAGTACGCGGAGAACAAGCTGTTGTACGGGCGTGAATATCGTACGATCAACGCTGCGTGGACCGACGACGCCTCGCCGCACGTGGAAGTGATTGCGCAGCTGCTCAAACGCACGTCGCTCGCCGGCACCAAGGTGCACCCAGCCGACCTCGACGGTGCGCTGCAGTCGAGCTCGCTTCTGGCGCGTGGAAGCGGCGGCGAGACGCGGCTGCCGTTTTCAGTAGAGGCCGTGCTCATGCGCGGTCCGGCGCGCGGGCAGCTCTGGACGGTGGTCACTGCGACAGGCACGGGAATCATGGACGTCGGGCTGGCGGGCACTTCGGGCACGCCCGTGGCGCAGCTCGACAGCTTCACATCACGCGCCGTGCGCGCGGGTGGGGCGGGTGCGCAGCAGCAGACACGCCACTGGTGGTATGAGACTGAGTGGAGCTGCATCCCCGGCAGCGCGGAGGCGCTGGTGCCGTCACCTGCTGCTCCACCACCGCCCTTCACGATGCTTCTGATGGGCGAGGGCGCGGCTCCCGATGCGCAAGCTGCGAGCGCGAAAGAGACCGCGGCGGCCGCAGCTCTGTCCCAGCTGGACGCGGCCCTCAAGGCGCCTGCCGCCTCAGCCGATGCCTTGGTCGTGGCCACTCGCACGAACGACCCTCTGCATGCTGCTGAATGTGCCATGCAAGTTGCACAGCTGCTGGTCGCTGCTGGCTCGATCGCGGGCGTCTGGCTGCTCACAAGCGGCGCCGTCGCAGCCCGCTCAGCCGGCGAACCGCGCGCCCAGCCAAACGGCCACATCGCCGCGGGGATGTGGGGCGTTGCGCGTGCGACGCGGGTGGAGCTGCCAAAGCTGCAGCTGTGGTGCGTGGACGCGCCCACCAAGCTTGACCTCGACCTGCTTCCGTTGCTCGTCGGCGGTGGCGGCGTCAAGCACCCTGGAGGTTCGGTGCGCGGGCTCACGCTCGCTTCGACCTCCGAGGTGGAGTGCGTGCTGCGCGCCGACGGTGTCCACGTGCCGCGGCTGGTGTTCATGCCAGCGCCGAGCGAGGCACGCGCGTCCATCTCGACCGAAGGGATGTTGGAACGGTTGCAGGCGCACGTGCGCAAGATGGCGACGGCCGAGGAGGGCTTCGATGTGGCGCAGCTGGGAGCAGCCGACGAGGGTCTGCAGCGGCTGAGCATGCTGCACGTGTACGCAATGCTAGACGCGGTGAAGACGGAGGCGGAGGTGCCGCAGTGGTTCCACAAGAAGCTGTATGCGTGGTGCGCAGCGCAGCCCGCTGAGCAGCGCGCCGGCCCACGCGCAAGTGTGGCGGAGCTGTCCAAGCAGCTGTGCAAGGAGCATCCAAAGCTGACGCCAGCGGTCAAGCTCGTCGAGAGCTGTGGGACGCACCTCGCCGCCGCGCTTACGGGCAAGACAGCCTACCAGGGCCTCCTCTTCCCCGGTGGCTCCATGGACCTGGTCAAGCCTGTATACGAGGAGGCGCCCGTCTCTCAGTTCTACAACGGTTGCATCGTCGCTGCGGTGCGCGACATCGTCTCTCAGCTTCCGGAGGGGAAGCGGCTGCGCGTGCTTGAGGTGGGGGCGGGCACAGGTGGCACCGCCTCGAGCGTACTGCCCGTGCTGCAGCACTGCTGCGACAATTACACATTCACTGACGTCTCACCCGCATTCTTGCGCGCGGCCCGCAAGCTGTTTGGGCATCACCCCTTCATGCAGTACGAGCTGCTCAACATTGACTCCGATCCGAGGCTCCAGGGCTTCGGCTCGGGGCAATATGACCTCCTCATTTCGACCAACTGCCTGCACGCTACACCGTACATGCGCACCACCATGGCAAACTGCCATCAGCTACTGCGGCCGGGCGGCTTGGTGCTCGTAAACGAGAGCGTCCAAACCACACCTTTCGCGCAGATCACCTTTGGTTTGACCGATGGGTGGTGGTTCTTCTCCGATGGCGGGGCGAATGATCCGGAGCGCGTCAACTACGACTCGGCCCACATCTCGGGCGCCCACTGGGAGCGATTGCTGCGCTCGTTGGGCTATGGCTGGACCCATTGCATGCAGGGCGAAGGGTCCGCGTTGCGGAACCAGAGCGTCATCATCGCTCAGACAAGCTTGAAGGGAGCGGTGGCACCCGCATTGCAGACGCCATGGACGCATGGCGCTCATCTCTTCTCGGGAGGACTCGGTGGGCTGGGATTGCTCACCGCGCGACTGCTCGTTGGGCGTGGCGCTACGCAATTCGTGCTGGCCTCGCGCTCGGGCCGCGTGGTGGAAGGGTCGGAGGCCGATTTTGAGTGGCTCGCTCAGCAGCCCGGCGTGGAGCTGCGCGCAAGCGCGTGCGATGTGAGCGACTCGGTGGCAGTGGCACGCGTTGCGATGGCGGCAGCCGGCGCAGAATGGCGGCTCGCTGGCGTGTTTCACGCAGCAGGAGTGCTATCGGACGCGCTGATCGCAAAGCAGGAGGCGCATCGCTTTGCCACCGTCTTCGGCCCAAAGGTGCATGGCGCGCTTGCGCTGCATGGTGCGAGCGAGCGCAATCCACTCCGTGTCTTCCTCGCCTACTCGTCCGCTGCGGCGCTCCTTGGCTCTGCCGGCCAGGCCCCGCATTCGGCCGCCAACACGTGGCTCGAGTCCTTTGTGCGCTGCCGTCGCGCAACCGGCACGGCCGGCCAGGCAATGCAGTGGGGTGCCGTGATGGATGTCGGGTACGTGGCGCGGCACAAGTTGGCCGACGGAGCGGAGCGGAGCGGCGTGGGCGCCGTGCCGCGCGCTGTGGCATCGGAAGCGCTGGCAGCGGCGATCAACGACGCCACGCCGCTGGTGGCCGTGCTGACTGCCGACTGGGCCAAGTTGCTCCGCCGGGCCGGGGCCGCACCGCCGCCCTTCTTGCAAGCCCACGCGCACCGCGCAGACCTGCAGCCTCCGGCGAAGACCACGCCACCGGCTGGACGCAGGGCGCAGGTGCCCGCGGCCAGCTCAGCGGTGACTCGTGCTCGGCCGGCAGTGGGCCTGGACACGGTGCTTGGACTGGTCCAAGGGACCACCGCAGGCACCGTGGATGCGGATGCGCCGCTGATGGCGTCGGGACTCGACTCGCTGGGCGCGGTTGAGTTGCGCAACGGTCTGCAGGCGGCGGTGGGTGAGGGCGTGACGCTTCCGTCGACTCTGGTGTTTGACTACCCGACGGCGCGGCAGCTAGCGTCATTCCTTGGGATGCAGGAGGGGCCGCCACCAGCAGTGGTCAGCTCCGCGCGGCCGGCAGTGGGCCTGGACACGGTGCTTGGACTGGTCCAAGGTACCACTGTCGGCACGATTGATGCGGATGCGCCGCTGATGGCGTCGGGACTCGACTCGCTGGGCGCGGTTGAGCTGCGCAATGGTCTGCAGGCGGCAATGGGCGAGGGTGTGACGCTGCCGTCGACGCTGGTGTTTGACTACCCGACGGCGCGGCAGCTGGCGTCATTCCTTGGGATGCAAGAAGACTCCTCTCCAAAGTTTGGCATCAGGGCTGTTGCCGCTCCGTCAGATGGCGTGGCTGTGACGGGAATGAGCGCCCTGCTTCCTGGCGGCGTCAACGACCCGGCTGGCGCGTGGCGAATGTCAGCTGGCGGATGCGACGTGATCAGCGAGGTGCCGTCGTCGCGGTGGGAGCTGGGGGCGCAGCCCGCAGCGAGCGACGCGGTCGGGATGCGCGTGCGTCACGGCGGTTTCGTGGCGGGCGCCGAGCGCTTCGATCACAAGGCCTTCGGCGTGTCTGTGGCGGAGGCAGTCGCAATGGACCCTCAGCAGCGGCTGCTGCTTGAGCGTGGATACGAGGCGCTGCACGGCGCGGGGCAGCGCCGGGCGTCGCTCGACGGGAGCACGACCGGCGTGGCAGTGGGCATCTATCAAACGGAGTTCGCGCATCTACTTGCCTCGGGTCCGCACGCGAAAAGCGTGTACGCAGCAACGGGCATCAGCTTGTCGATCGCATCAGGGCGTCTATCGTACGTGCTTGGGCTGCAGGGGCCATGCTTCGCGGTGGACACAGCTTGCTCTGCGTCCCTGGTTGCACTGCACTCCGCATACCGCGACGTGCAGAAGCAAGAGTGCGATGTGTACCTGGCTGCGGGAGTCAACCTCACACTCCTGCAGTCGAGCTCGCACAGAATCGCTCTGGCAGGAATGTCCTCAGCTCGAGGGCGCAGCCACACGTTCGACAGCCGCGCTGACGGCTTTGCCCGCGGGGAGGGTTGCTGTACAGTGGTGCTGCAGCAAGCGGACGCCGACGGATGCAGGCTTGAGGGCATTGCGGTGCGTCAGGACGGGCGAAGTGCGAGCCTGACGGCGCCCAACGGGCAGGCACAGCGAGTGCTGCTGCGTGCAGCGCTGTCAGACGCGGGTGTGTCCCCTTCGGCGGTGACGCGTACAGAGACGCACGGAACAGGCACGGCGCTGGGCGACCCGATCGAGGCGGGCTCGCTTGCAGGTGAGGTGCTTTCTGCGCGTGGCGAGGGGCACCCGCCAGTGACGGTCGGGGGCTTGAAGGCAAACAGCGGGCACGCCGAGACGGCCGCGGGGCTGGCTGGGCTGTTGGTGCTTGCATCTGCGATGTGTCGTCGTTTGGCCTCTCCGAATGCGCAGCTTCGGCGGATCAACCCGCACGTGGGTGGCGCGCTGCGCGGCCTCGCGTGCGTTTTGCCTACGGGCAGCGTTGCGTCTGTTGGTGTCGGCGTGGGTGGCGCGTCTTCGTTTGGGTACAGCGGCACGATTGTGCACGCGGTACTGCGGGCCGAGGGCACATCGCTACCTACGGCCCTCGCCGCGCCAGCCCCTGTGCTCTTCAAGCGCCACGTCTTTGCGTGGCGTGATCCCAACACAAAGTCGATGGACGAGGACTTTGTGGACAAGATGTCTGGCGACGTGAATGACCTCAAGACGCTGATGCAGAACGTCGCGCAGATGCTCGGCGCCAACGACGTGAATGGTCTCAAGACGCTGGTGCGGAACGTGGCACCCGTCATGGCAAAGGGTGAGGCATGGGGTGAGGAAGGCGAAGCACCGACAAACTCGCTCGCCGCGTCGCTGGCAGCCCTCAAGCCGGCAGAGCGTCAGGCAAAGGTGGAGGCGCTCGTGCTCAAGCATGTGCGTGCACTCGCCTCGGAGGAGGTGATGGCGAGCACGCCGCTGCAGTCGGCCGGCATGGACTCGCTCGCCGCCACCGAGCTCGCCAACGCGCTGATGGGCGCCACCGGGCTCACGCTGCCCTCGACGCTGGTCTTCGAGTTCCCGACGCCCCGCGCGGTCGCCACGCTGATCGTGCAGGAGATCGATGCCCTCCCGACTCCACAGCCGATCCTGGCGCCCGCTGCGGCGCCGGCGACGACGATGATCAGCGGGCAGGTGCTGATGGCGGCGGCGCCCCCGCAGCAGAGGACCGTCACGCTGCAGAGCATCGCAGGGCGCTGGCCGGGCGGCATCGAGAGCGGCAAGGCGGCGTGGGGGATGCTGCAGGCGGGCGGCGACGCGGTGCGCGAGGTGCCGGCGGCGCGGTGGACGCTGCGCGTCGCCGTCGACCTCGACGACTACACGGAGGCGCAGGTGCAGTGCGCGAGCCACGGCGGGTTTGTCGTCAACGCCGAGGGCTTCGACTGCAAGCTCTTCGGCATCTCGCCTGCCGAGGCGGCGGCGACGGAGCCGCAGCAGCGGCTGCTGCTCGAGGTGGGCTACGAGGCGCTGCATGGCATGGGCGCGCGGCACGCCTCGCTCCTCGGCACCGACACGGGCGTCTTCATTGGGTCGGAGCGGCCCGACTGGATCCTGCTCCGCCAGATGCTGAGCAAGGAGGAGAGGGACTCGGTCTACGCCGCGACGGGCGACACGACGTCGGTCGCGAGCGGCCGCCTCTCGTACTGCCTCGGGCTGCACGGCCCGTGCGTGAGCATCGACACGGCGTGCTCGTCGGCGCTCGTCGCCCTCCACCAGGCCCGTCTCGCGGTCAGCGGCGACGAGTGCACGTCGGCCGTCGCCGCGGCGGCCGGGCTGCGTCTGCTGCCGACGCCCACCCTCGCTGCCGCCGCCGCATCCATGCTGTCGGTCAACGGCCGTTGCAAGACGTGGGACGCGCAAGCCAACGGCTACGTGCGCAGCGAGGCCGTCGGCGCGACGGTCGTGGCGCTCGGCGGCGAGGGCGCCACCCTGGGCGCGTCGGCGGTGCGGCAGGACGGCCGCAGCGCCAGCCTGACGGCGCCCAACGGCTCTGCGCAGAAGGACCTGCTGCTGGCGGCGTGGAAGATGTCGGCGGGTGCGGTGGTGCTGGGTGAGGCGCACGGCACCGGCACCGCGCTTGGCGACCCGACCGAGGCGGGCGCGCTCGCGGCCGTCGTGGCATCGGGCGCCAACGGCGGCGTGCCACTGACCATGTCGGCGGCCAAGGCGAGCGTCGGGCACACCGAGGGCACCTCGGGCATGGTGGGGCTGATGCGCGCCATGGAGACGCTTCGCCGCGGCGGCGTTGCGCCCTCCAACGCGCAGCTCAAGACGATCAACCCCAAGGTGCGCGAGCGTGGCCAAGGCAAGCTCCTGCTGGGCACTCAGGTGCTGGGCGGCGCGGCTGCGGCGGCGGGCGGTGCAGGCGCACTGCAGATTGGCGTCAGCTCGTTTGGGTACAGCGGCACGATCGCGCATGTCGTGCTCCGCTCGTCGGCCGCAGCCAAGCCCTCGGCGACCGCCGCCGCCCCTGGGGCGGCCGCCGCCGACGCGGAGGATGCGCGCGTGGTCGAGCTGCAGAAGCAGATGAAGCAGGCGGTGGCCGACGAGGACTTTGAGCAGGCCGGAGCGCTCAAGAAGCAGCTCAAGGCGCGTCAGGCGGTTGTCGCGGCGGAGAAGAACGCCGCCCAGAACAAGGAGATCATCGCGGCGGCGGGCAAGGCGGCGGCCACGCCGGCGCGTGGCGCGGTGCTGCGGCGGCGGCGCTTCGGCTGGGTCAACGCCAAGCTGTCGCTCTCCGCACTCGCCGCGCTGCCGCACGCCGAGGTGGTCGCCGCGTCGCGCCGCGCGCAGGACGCCATCAAGCAGGCGGTGCCGCCCTCGGGGCCGCCGCCAAAGGACGTCGACGTCGTCATCGTCGGCGCGGGCGTCTCCGGTCTGTCGATTGCGCGCAACTTTTCGATGGCGCAGCAGGACCTGGCGCTGGTCGAGAAGGCCCACGGCATCGGCGGCGTCTGGTGGCACCACGCCAACCCGTTCTCGCGCGTCAACTCGTCGGAGCCAGCGTACCGCCTCAAGGTGAAGCGCACTCCCGGCGAGAAGAACGTCGACCACTCGCCGCATCACGAGATCCTCTCGGACATGCTGCGGCTCGTCAAGCAGAACAACCTGCTCGGCAAGATCTTCCTCGGCGTCTCCGTCGGCAAGGTCGTGGCGTGCCCCGAGGCCGTCAAGGCGCACTACGGCAGCGGCTACAAGGTGACGGGCACCGCGTGGGACGGCAAGGTCGACTTCACGACGACGTGCCGGATGGTGGCCGTCTGCACCAATCGGCGCCTCGGCGCGCCGCGTCAGCTGACGTACAAGGGCGAGGACGTCTTCCACGGCGCGGTGCGGCGCGGCCTGGGCGGCGACGTCGAGGGGCTGCAGTGGGAGGGCAAGCGCGTGCTGATCGTCGGGATGGGCGCCTTCGCCATCGAGAACATGCGCACCGCCTTGGAGCGCGGCGCCGCGCACATCCAGTACTTCTGCCGGCGGCGCGGCACCGTCTGCCCGCAGGTCGTCGACTGGGTCAACTTCATCCGCCCGTGGGACAGCCAGTTCAAGCACTTCCCCAAGGGCGACGCCGTCATGTTTGGCATGTGGTCGCAGGCCTACTCGGAGAGCGGCGCCGTGCAGCCCGACTGCTGGAAGACGGGGCTCCTCAAGCCCGACGGCCACACCGTCTCCGTCTCCGACCTCTTCTTCGTCGCGCACTACCTCAAGATGGCGAGCACGCAGGTGGGCACCGTCAAGGAGCTCGACAAGGACGGCGTCGTGCCCGAGCGTTACGAGGCGGCCGAGGGCGACGGCTCGACGGTGCCGTGCGACATCATCATCAAGAGCATCGGCTTCGAGGTGCAGGCGGGCAACGAGGGCCTGCTCGGCCGCACGCAGATGCGCTGCAACGGGCTGGTCGACCGCAACCTGTGGGTGCAGGTCGAGGCGCACTCCGACGCGCGGATCTTCAACTCGCCCTTCGGCTCGTCCTTCCTGAGCGGATCGCAGGTGGCGGCGCAGAAGATGGTCGACTACTGGTCCGACCAGGCGCTGATGACGCGCGTGCTCGCGCTCGATCTGCCGCTCGTGCGCATCAACTCGTTCAACGCGACCGACGCGCTGATCCCGTTCTCCTTCCCTGCGCTCGCCGAGGCCGACCCGGGCGGCGCGGTGCGGCTGCGCACCCACCTCGAATCGATCGCCGCCGACTTTGAGGACTACTACCCGCTGCACGAGTACCTCGAGCGCAACGAGCAGCTGTGGGTGGCCCTGTTCGAGATGCTCCGGCCGCACGCGCCCAACTGGTCGTACTGGGACTACCCCTTCAAGGCGCCGCTCGCCCAGCTCGAGCGCGAGGGCGAGGGCGCCCACCTCGCCGTCGGCACCATCGCAGAGATGCACACGGCCGCCGCGCGCAAGCTGCAGCTGGACGACAAGAAGGGCGCGCGGCGCGAGCTGCCGATGGACGAGGTGGTCGCGCTGGTCGCCAAGACGACGGGCGGCGACTGCGACGCCGACACGCCCCTCACGGACGCCGGGCTCGACTCGCTGGGCGCGGTCGAGCTGCGCAACACGCTGCAAAAGGCGGTGGGCGCGGCGCTCCCGGCCACGCTTGTCTTCGACTCGCCGACGCCTCGCATGCTGACGGAGGCGCTCAAGGGATCGACCGACGAGGACGGCGACGGTGCCGCGGCCGGCGACGGGCCCAAGGTTGCGGACGAGGCGGCTGCGGCCGACGTGGACACGGCCGATCTCTTCCTATCGATGTTCGAGTGGAACCCGAGCCGCTTCCGCGCCGCGGGCGCCGTCTGCGGGCCGAACAAGGGAACCAACGCGTCGAGCCTCTTCTATCTGCCGGGCGCGCCGGGCGTGTGCGTGGCCGAGTTTGCGCAGCTCCTCGAGCTGCCGTGCAGCGTGGTGGGGCTGCCGTACGCGCGCGACGCCTTCACGCAGGGCGAGGCGTGCACCGTGCCGCCCCTGCTCGCCGAGGCGCTCGCGGCGCGCGTGGCGCTGCTGCAGCCGTCGCCACCGTACCGCCTGGCCGGCTACTCGTTTGGCGCGGTGCTCGCCCTCGCCGTCGCGTCGATCCTCGAGGCGAAGCAGCGCGGCAGCGTCGCCGCCGTCGTGCTGCTCGACCCGCCCACGCTGCCCGCGCCCAAGCCCACGCCGCAGCCGCCGCCGCCCGACGAGGCGGCCGCCAAGCAGCGCCGCCGCCGCCAGCTCGAGGGGCTGCTCGCGCAGTCGCCGATGGCGATGGGCGTGTACGACGCGAGCGGCTCGCAGATGCGCGCGGCGGCCGTGGCGCTGTGGGACCTGCTCGACGAGCACGTCCCCGCGCCGCTCGCCGCGCCGACGCTGCACGTTCGCGCCAAGGACTCGCGCGGCGCCGCCGAGTCGCTCGAACGCTTCGTGGCGGGCGGCGACGAGGCCAAGAAGGCGGCGGTGCGCCAGGCCAACGACCAGGCGCAGGCCGCCGCGGGCGTCCAGGCGTCGCTCTCCGAGAAGTGCACCGCCCTCAAGGAGGCCACCGTGCCGGGCTCCCACCTCACCTTTATCGCCGACGCCGCGCTCGCGCCCGCGTCGCTCAAGCCCGTCGCCGCGTTCCTCTCGGGCGTCGGCAAGTGAAAGGCGAGCCCCCGCGAGATCACACACAGTTTTGGCAGCGTCGGCAAGTGAAAGGCGAGCCCCCGCGAGATCACACACAGTTTTGGCAGCATCGCACGAGACCTATGAATTTCGCGTGCAACGACTATATTCGGTTCGGTTCGGCCTTGTAAGAGCCGCAGGGTGGTGGAGGTAGAGGGAGGGAGGGAGGAAGGGAGGGATGGGACGCGGTTTGGAAGGGCCGAGTGGGCCGAGAATGAGAAATAATCGATTCGTAAGATTTAAAGTGAAAGCGATTTGCCGAAGCGGCAGCGGCAGCCGGAGCTAGCGATTTGCCGTGTGCATAGCCGGAGGCGGAGCTCAGCGCGGCAACGTGACTTTCGCATGTGAGTTTCGTGACGAGAGGAAACCGAGCATCGCAATCTCATAGAGATAGACGGATGAGGCTCTTATAATGGGCGTGAGCTCCGCCGCTCCAGGCGGCTCGGCATAAGCTACCGCCTCCCCGGCCTACTGGCTCGGTGGAGGAATATACACGCTATACCTCATTGACGCGCATGCGAAGTGCTATGGCGGCAGTGCGGGCCGTGTCATCGGCCGGCGCTCAGACGCGCGCCTTCTTGGCCGACGGCGCGGTACCGCTGCCCTTCACGCGCTTCGGCTGCTTGGGCGGCACCTGCAGCACGCGCCAGACGCGCGTCACGCACTTGATGCGAAGGCGCCGCGCCACGTTGTTGTGCGTCGCGTCCGACTCGCGCGTCAGCCACTTGCCCGCCAACGAGTCGGCGAGCGTGAACGGCAGCGCGCCGAGCGTGTTGCAGAAGACCATCCGCACGTCGCAGTTGACGGCGACGACGTGGTGGTCGCGCAGCTGCAGCTAAGACGCCACCCTTCTTCTGGACGGGTGCGCAGCAGCAGCCGGCGCGGACACGGGCACGGAGCCGACGGGCGCGGCGGCGCCCTCCTTAGCGCTCGACGTGGCAGCGGAGGCAGTCGAGGCGCCGTGCGACGTGATCGAGCTGCTCGGCGCCGCGTTGGCCTGCGATGCGCTGATGCTCTCCAGCGGCGAGGCGCCGGTGACGCCTCTGCCCGGCGTGGCGGCAGCAGCGCTCCCCGGCGTCCCGCCGCCAGGGATCGGCGACAGGACCGTCGCGCCCTTGAGCCGCGGCGGAACCTGGCCCGGCATCGTGGGGTCTGGCTTGAAGCTCCGGCCCCCATCGGAGGGTGTTCCATTTCGCTCGCGGCGACAGTCGCGGCGATGTCCTGCACCATCGTCTGCGGGCCGTACTGCTCGGCATCGTCCGGGTCCTCCTGCTGGTCCTCCGTCCGGAGGACCCGCGCCGGCCCCAGCCCCGAGAAGAAGCTTCCGAGGAAGCCGCCCAACGACATGTGTGTGTAGGACAACACGGGCGACGCGACAGATCGATTCTCAAGCGAACGGCGTAACGCCCATAAGCTGGTGGTTTTACCCCTTCGAAAAGTTTGCACGCGCGTATTGCGCGCCCCCGTGCCACGCAACGTTAATCTCATTTGAAATTGAAACAAAATACCTTTCGCTATTTTCGATGCGTGCATGAGTTTTGCATACAGCGAAACTTGTGTAGCAGTTAGATGGCCTCCGTGGACGCGCAGCAGGTCATCTCATCGCTACGCTCGCCGGACGCCGCCGAGCGCCGACACGGCGCCGAGGTCCTGTGCGAGGAGCTAGGCGCCTCGTCCGGTGCGGCGGGTGCCGCGCTCTGCGGTGCGCTGAGGGAAGCAGGAGGCATTCCGTTGCTGCGCGACCTGCTAGCCGACGCCGATGACCCCGTCGCGCGGCAGCGTGCGCTCTTCGCGCTCGGCCACATGAGCTCCGACGCCGTCGATCCGACGTCCGAGGAGACCAAGCTGCAGCTGCTGTCGTGCGACGGCGCGGGCCCGCTGATGGCGTGCGCCCGCTCGGACGACGCCGAGGTGCAGCTGCTCGCAAGCGCGGCGCTCCAGAACCTCTGCCACCACGCCGGGTGGTCACGGAAGCTCGTGCAGCTCGACGTTGCGCCGCTGCTGGAGGAGCTCGTGAGGGCGGCCGACGAGCGCGTCGTGCACTGCGCCGCGGGCGCGCTGCAAAACCTGGTGAGCACGCTGCAGAAGGCGGCGCCGCCCGCCGCGACGCCCGAGCAGCAGGCGCGGCGCGACGCCTCGCTGCAGTGGCTCGACGGCCTCTCTCAGATCGCGCGCGACGCGATCCGCGATCGACAGCGCCGGGCGGCCTTGGACCGGGTGGCGCAGCGGCGTGCGCTGAGGGTGCTGACGTTGGCAGCGGCGCGGTGGCGACGAGCGATGCGCGAGCGCGACGAGGCGGAGGCGGCGCGCCTGGCGGAGCGACTGGCGGCGGAGGCGGAGGCGGGGGCGGAGGCGGAGCGACGGCGGCGCGAGGCGGCTGCGGTGGTGGTGCAGGCGGCGGGGCGCGCCCTGTCCGCGCGGTTCCATGTGGAGGCGCGGCGGGCGGAGCTCGCACATGCGGCGGCCAAGAAGCGAGCGGACGACGCGACGGCCGAGGCGGCGGCCGCCCGGGCGGCCGCGAGGCGGGCGGCGGCGCTCGTGGACGAGGCGGCGGCGGCGGCGGTGGCGGCTGCGGTGGCGGAGGCGGCGACCAAGGCAGCGGCCGAGGCGGCACGGGCGGCTGCCGAGGCGCGCGCGGCTGTGGAGGCGCGGGCGGCG
>Ga0209713_10000269_pt1 | contig 28716 bp, 36 predicted proteins | sample ArcOceMetagenome_3_FD_187444 | JGI IMG/M metagenome (GOLD analysis project Ga0209713, IMG submission 187444) | Marine eukaryotic phytoplankton communities from Arctic Ocean - Arctic Ocean- Svalbard ARC20M Metagenome (SPAdes) (version 2) | ecosystem: Environmental > Aquatic > Marine > Oceanic...
GGCAATCATCATCGAATTAAGGGGTTTTTAGGTAAGTTTAGGAGCAAGAGAAAGGCCTCTCTAGGAAAGTATGTCTAGGTTTAGTTTAAAAAAGTATTGTATGTGTTTTTTCGTGTTATTATGAAAAATAGAATTTCGACTTTAATTCATTAAGATAATCGTTTGTAAATTCCTCAACGTAAAACGTTGTCCATAAATTAATGAAAATATTCGGATTTTTTTTGCCGTAGTTTTTCAAAATAAAAAAGAATGATAGGTACAATTGAAAAATTGTTGATTTTAAATTAAATATGAGGCTTTATGAGTAAGGTATATGACTGGTTTGAAGAAAGACTTGAGATCCAATCAATTGCAGACGATATTTCAAGTAAATACGTTCCGCCACATGTAAATATTTTTTACTGTCTTGGCGGTATTACATTAACTTGTTTCCTAGTTCAGGTAGCAACAGGTTTTGCAATGACTTTTTACTACCGTCCAACAGTAACAGAAGCTTTTGCTTCAGTTCAGTACATTATGACTGATGTAAACTTTGGCTGGTTAATTCGTTCAGTTCACCGTTGGTCAGCAAGTATGATGGTTCTTATGATGATCCTACATGTTTGTCGAGTTTACCTTACAGGTGGATTTAAAAAACCACGTGAACTTACATGGGTTACTGGTGTTGTTCTAGCTTCACTAACTGTATCGTTTGGTGTAACAGGTTACTCACTTCCTTGGGACCAAGTAGGTTACTGGGCAGTTAAGATTGTAACTGGAGTACCAGATGCAATTCCAGTTGTAGGTGGATTTATTGTTGAATTACTGCGTGGTAGTGTAAGTGTTGGTCAATCTACATTAACACGTTTCTACAGTCTACATACATTTGTTCTTCCATTATTAACAGCTGTTTTCATGCTTATTCATTTCCTAATGATTCGTAAGCAAGGAATTTCTGGCCCGTTATAATAAGAAATTAGACCACCTTTATTTATAAATAAAGGTGGTCTAATTTTAAAAAGAGAGCGTGTCTATGTAAACAAGACTGTTTTGAAGATATGGAGTAATTTCTAGTGATCTTTGTACACTCTCAGAAATTGGGTTTAAAAGAATACCTACAAAAATAGATCCAAATGTGCATAAGCCCATCCCAAGTTCAATTGGTTTTTTTGGGATGAATGAAATTGATGACACTGGATAGTTTTTAAGGCAAGGTGAAACTTCATTTTCATCTTTTACAAACATAATTTTTACTACACGTAAATAGTAGTAAATAGCAATTACACTCGTGACTAAAGCAAAAGTGATTAAGAAATAATAACCGGCTTTCCAACCTACCCAAAAAAGGTATAGTTTTCCAAAGAATCCAGCTAATGGAGGAATTCCACCTAAAGATAATAAAGCGACACTTAAGCCAATTGCTAAAACAGGATCTTTTCTTCCTAATCCACTAAAATCTTTTATTTGATCACTTCCAGTACGAAGACCAAAAATAATCGCGCCTGCAAATGCCCCTAAATTCATTAGAAGGTAAATAAAAAGGTATAGCAACATACTACCATAACCATTTTCTTCTCCAGTAATTAAACCAATAAGTAAAAAACCAGCTTGTCCAACGGATGAATAGCCAAGCATACGCTTAAAACTTGTCTGGGTTAAAGCTACTAAGTTTCCAATGCCCATACTTAAACAAGCTAGGATTTCAAAAAAGAAATGCCATTCTGAACTTAAGTATGGAAAAATTAAGGTAAGAAATCTTGTTGTTAATGCTAAACCAGCCGCTTTTGAAGTTACTGAAAGAAAAGCAACCATTGGGGTTGGGGACCCTTGGTAAACGTCTGGTGTCCATTGATGAAATGGGGCTGCTGAGAGTTTAAAAGCAAGTCCTACCGTAACAAAAAAGAATGCTACCCAGTAAGCAAGTGAATTTGAAACATTTAATGCTAAACTCGTTGCTAGAATTGAATGGAATTCAACATGGCCGCCTGAGATACCATAAATCCAGGATACTCCGTAAAGTAATATTGAAGAACTTGCAGCACCAATTAATAAATATTTTAATGAAGCTTCATTTGATCGAATATCGCGTTTCATATAACCTGTTAAAAGGTAAGAAGAAAGACCCAATGTCTCAAGTGAAACAAACATAGTTACTAGATCGTTTGAACCTGCTAAGAACATTCCACCTAAAATTGCTGTCAGAAATAGACTATAAAATTCAATTTTTGCTGTACCTGATTTTTCAATATATTCTGAACATAATAGTAAAGAAAAAAATCCAGAAATAGCAATGAATGCTCGGAATAATATTCCAATAATATCACCCTGTATACTTCCTAAAAAAGCGATATTCTCCTCTTTAAAAAAGTTTGGGTTAATTGGATGAAGTGCATCATTCCACTGAAATAAAAGAGCAATAAAACTAGCTAAAAGACCTACAAAAGGTATCCATTGATATAAATTACCAAACTCCGAATCACTTTTTTCAAAGACTAAATCTAAAAAAACAGTTAAAAGAAGTGATACTAATAATATAAGCTCTGGATTAATTGTTTGAGTCCGTAACGATAAAATTAATTCTTGAAAATCCATATCGTATAAAAAACGTATTTGTTTTCCAACCCGTTTATAAAGAAGGAACCTTTTTTTATAATATATTAACATCTTTTTGTCGGTTAAAAGAGTTTTAGTTTGGTTTTATTAAAAAATAAAATACTTTTTATTGCGTAGAACTTGTTTCTTTTGGTAGAATTGACATGCTGACTACTAAGCTGTTACTCTCTAAATGGAGAAGTGTCTGAGTGGCCGAAAGAGTGCGATTGCTAATCGCATGTACGTTTTGCGTACCGTGGGTTCGAATCCCACCTTCTCCGATAGGTTACTTAAAATTAATCTTTTCATCAATGAAAGAATTTATTAACCCAAAATTATAAGAAAAGATTATTTGCCCAAACAATTATTTTTTCGAACCCATGAATCATTGCCACAAATAAAAAATTGATTCTTTTATTATTTTAGTGTCGGCTTTATTTGTAGCAAATGGCTTTTGGTCCTTATATTAAAGAATTTTTTTTTATGTATTGGGATATGTTTTTGTGAACAATCAATTTATGGTGTAAAAAATGATTCTAATCTTGATTAAGATTAGAATCATTTTTGAATTAACCTAAACTTGCCCAACTATTTCCAACACCATCAAGTAAAACTGATGAGTTGTAAATTTGTAAAATAATTACAAGGAAAAGAGCAAATAATGCCATGAAAGTAGCCATAACTACAGTTGTTCCCCAACCTGGTGCTACTTTTCCGTATTCTGAGTTTAGAGGCTTTAAAGCCGTACCTAATGCAGTAACCTTTCCTTTAGTTACTGCTGTTTTACCTTTTGATGTTGTTGCCATAGAATTTTTTCAGATAAATTTGGATTTTTTTTACTTTCCGTAATAGAATAATGGTAGCTACTTATAAATAGCAAATAATCCCAAAACAGGAAAACATAAAAATGGATACACCTGCTTTTTTTTCAACAGTCTTTATTGCCTGCCTACTACTCAGCATTACTGGATATTCCATTTATGTTGGTTTTGGGCCACCATCACAAGATCTTAGAGACCCTTTCCAAGAACATGAAGATTAATTCAAAAACGGTGACAGATATAATCTGTCACCACATTTGGATTAACCTTCGTTATTGCATTATTTAACAATGCGTGGAGGTTCACGGAAAAAAATAGCAAAGAAAATAATTCCTAAAGTACCTACTAATAAAAAAGTGTAAACTAATGCTTCCATAATTTCCTTTATTAAGTTAACAAATGGGTGAAATTTCATTAATTTTATTCATGAAATTTCACCCATTTGTGATTTTTCTTTTTGTTAATTAAACCGCTTGACGCTTAGTACTAATATCACCTAACTTCTCGAATGCACCAAATTCAATTTGCTCATCAAGATCAGGATCAATACCAGCGAATACATCACGGAAAATTGTTCTAGCACCATGCCAGATATGACCAAAGAAGAATAATAATGCAAAACAAAGGTGACCGAAAGTGAACCAACCACGAGGGCTGCTTCGGAATACACCATCAGATTGTAGAGTAGCACGGTCAAATTCAAAAATTTCACCTAATTGAGCACGACGAGCATACTTCTTAACAGTTGCTGGGTCACTGAAGCTTACGCCATCAAGTTCACCACCGTAAAAAGCAACACTAACGCCTACTTGCTCAACACTGTACTTAGATTCAGCACGACGGAATGGAACATCCGCACGAACAACACCATCTTTATCAAGAAGTAAAACAGGGAATGTTTCGAAGAATGTAGGCATACGACGAATAAACAGTTCACGACCTTCTTTATCAGTGAATACAGCGTGACCTAACCAACCAGCTGCAATACCATCACCGTTATCCATAGGACCTGAACGGAAAAGACCACCCTTAGCAGGGTTGTTCCCAATGTAATCGTAGAAAGCTAACTTTTCAGGGATAGCTGACCAAGCTTGTGATAAGCTCTTACCACTAGCAACACTCTTTTGAACACGACGCTCGATTTCTTCTTCAAAGAAACCTTGATCCCACTGGTAACGAGTTGGGCCAAATAGTTCAATAGGGGTAGCAGCAGAACCGTACCACATTGTACCTGCAACAACGAAAGCAGCCCAGAAAACAGCAGCAATACTACTAGATAGAACTGTTTCAATGTTACCCATACGTAGACCTTTGTAAAGTCTTTGTGGAGGTCGAACTGTTAAATGGAATAATCCTGCGATAATTCCTAGAACACCAGCAGCAATATGGTGTGATGCAACACCACCTGGGTTGTATGGATCAAAACCTTCTGGTCCCCAAGCTGGAGATACAGGTTGAACACTTCCAGTAATACCATATGGATCAGAAACCCAAATACCAGGGCCAAAAAGACCTGTTACGTGGAAAGCTCCAAAACCAAAACAAAGTAATCCTGATAAGAATAGGTGAATACCAAAAATCTTTGGTAAATCTAAAGCCGGATCGCCTGTACGAGGGTCACGGAAAAGTTCTAGATCCCAGTAAACCCAATGCCAAATAGCAGCAAGGAAAAGAAGTCCAGAAAGGATAATGTGTGATGCAGCTACACCTTCATAACTCCAGATACCTGGGTTAGTAATTGTTTCACCACTAATACTCCAACCACCCCATGATTTAGTAACACCAAGTCGAGTCATGAAAGGAATAACGAACATTCCTTGACGCCACATTGGGTTAAGAACAGGATCTGATGGATCAAAAACAGCTAGCTCATAAAGAGCCATTGAACCTGCCCAACCAGAAACAAGAGCAGTATGCATTAGGTGAACCGCAATTAGGCGGCCTGGATCATTTAATACAACAGTGTGTACACGGTACCAAGGTAATCCCATAGTTTATTTATTTTTTAAACACGGTTGACTTTCTTTTTTTAAAATAGGAGAAATAGTTAGCAAAAAATTATATTTCTTCTATTTTAGTTTAAACGAGAATATTATTTTTGCCAAGTAAATCAATAAACATTTGCTCTACATATAATTTCAACTTATATTATACTATAAACCCGTGTTCAATTTGTTTAAGAAGTCCAATTTTGAAAAAAGCTATATTATTAATAGAAATTTTACAGAGATCTAAATTTGTTTCAAAAGAAAAATGCCAATTGGTGTTCCAAAAGTAGCTTACCGTCTTCCCGGAGAACCTGCGCCTCAATGGATTGATTTATATAACCGATTATATCGTGAGCGTGTTTTATTCCTAGGGTCAGATCTAGATGATGAATTAGCTAACCAGTTAGTTGGTATCATGCTTTACCTTAGTGCTGAAGATGAAAGTAAACGACTATATATTTATATTAATTCACCGGGTGGTTCAGTAACATGTGGTATTGCTGTTTATGATGCAATGCAACATGTTTCAGCAAATGTAACAACTATTTGTGTTGGTATTGCTGCATCAATGGCCTCATTTGTTTTAGCTGGTGGCGAACGAGGACATAGACTTGCACTTGCTCATGCGCGTATTATGATTCACCAACCACAAGGTGGTAGTCAGGGACAAGCTTCAGAAGTTACTGCCGAAGCGGAAGAAGTTATGCGTATTCGTCGACAAGTCGGCCAGATCTATGCTGAGCGAACTGGGCAAAGTTTAACAACAATTGCTCGTGATATGGACCGTGATCGTTTCATGTCAGGACGTGAAGCAAAAGTTTATGGTTTAGTTGATCAAGTAGCTCAACAAAAAGCTTACTAAAAGGAAAAATCTGTCTAGGGTTTAAAAACCCTAGACAGATTTTGCTTCTTTCGCTATTATAAAACCAGTCAATAAGTGCGGATGTAGCTCAGTGGTAGAGCGTAACCTTGCCAAGGTTAATGTCGTGGGTTCGAATCCCATCATCCGCTAACTATTCAGGTAAATATCGTTGTGGAAGAGTTGACAATACCAACTCCCAAATGGTATTATGAATAAAGAGCTTTGCCCCCATCGTCTAGAGGCCTAGGACATCTCCCTTTCACGGAGGTAACAGGGGTTCGAATCCCCTTGGGGGTATTATATATACCAAAAAGATAAAAGATAAGTGTGTAACATTGATCAGAAACATTCTATTTATAAAATTGTTAAGTTTCTTGTCCTAAGAGTTTTTTTATAATCTTAAATAATAGTATGCTATTTTACTAAAGTTTTAGGAACCTATATATTATATATAGGGATGACAGGATTCGAACCTGCGACCCTTGCAACCCAAATGCAATGCGCTACCAAACTGCGCTACATCCCTTTTGTTCTATTATACAAAGAAATTGAAATAATCCTACTATTTCTTTAAAGAGTTTATAAAAAAATAAACTCTTTAAAGAAAAGACGGGGAAATGTTAGAAATTTAACTGATCACCACGTCGATATTGAAGGTAAGCAGTAACAAATAGACCTGAAATAGTAACTGGAATTAGTCCTAATACAATACCTGATAAAAGAGGTTCAACCATTAGATTTTAATATAAATTCGTATAAATACTATCTCTAGTATACATACGAATTAACAGAAAAGACAAGAAGTTAAGGTTAAAAAAAATAAAAGCCTACTAAGGTTTTGAGCAAAAGTTATAACATGGCCATAACTTAAAAACTCACCTGTACTATACCAATAGCGAAATGCGCAAAGTTCTTCTCGACCTTGATATCCCTCTAAAAGAATAAAGAGTAGACAAAGTGTAGATCGGAACAATAATAAAAACCAACTTCCTTTTAAAAAAAGAAGGAGGAAGAAAATTAGTGTACTTAAGGAAATTAATCTTAGTATCATTTGATTAAATTAATATTTATGCTTACTTAACTTCAGAGACGAAGTTAAGTAAGCGGAAATTCATTATAGAGATGAACCTAGACCAGAGTATGATCCGTAAAAGAATAGAGATAATAGCCCTAGTGCTGCGATTCCTCCAACTGTACCAACAACCCATAAAGGAATACGTCCTTTTGTTCCAGTATTAGACATAAGTAATCACCCTCTTTAAAAAAAATCAGTCCACCAACCTTTCCTGTTGAAAGTTATGAAGATGGATTAGTTAAAAATATAACTAGAAAATAAAACAGCTAAAACGAAAATAAGTAATAAACCCCAGTATAAACTAGTACGATTTAATTCTACCTGCTGCTTATTTGGATTAGGTTGTGTCATAAAGCCTCCAAGGATCTTTAAGTCCTATTTATTTTATAATTATCTCTGAATAAACTGCATTGCTGAAATAGCCCCTAGGAAAAAAACAGTAGGGACTGCTAGAGCATGTACAGCTAACCAGCGGAATGTAAAGATCGGATACGTAAATGTTTTATTTGATGTCATGTTCTTCTTATTTCCTATGAACTTTTTTCGGTTTATTGAGACTTAACTGAATGGAAAAAACCTTATGAAGGTAATTGACCTTCTAGTTGTTCAAGCGCATTAAATCGATCTGAAATTAGAGGCGTTGCTTGTCGTGTTTCAGTAAAGTATTCATTTGGACGTGGTGTGCCAAAAACATCGTAAGCTAGACCTGTACTTACAAAAAGCCATCCTGCAACAAATAGTGAAGGAATTGTAATACTATGAATAACCCAATAACGAATACTTGTTACAATATCCGAAAAAGGTCGTTCTCCTGTCGAACCTGCCATAATCAACTCCTTTCATTTTGTAATAAGGTTGTTCTAGTGCGAACAACGATCGAAGGGTTGAAACAAAAAATTAAGTTTCACTTATTTTTCGATCGACTGCAACGTACTAAATCATGAATAGTATATACTTGAGCATTTTCTTTCGCAAGATACTTCTGATCTTTAAGAATATTTTCTTTAGTGTTTTTCTAAAAACAAAAAATGACCCCCTCTCTTAGTTAAAAAACTAAGAAAGAAGGCTTCATTAACTAATTTCTTCCTGCTCAATAATTAGGTAGGTTTTATTTTAATAAAAACCTCCTTTAGAACCAATATAAGCTTTTCTCAAAGCATACGGCTCAAATAATTTATTAAAGAAAACTAATAAATTATTTAGAGAATGTCAGTTTTAATCTTTTTATTAGTAAAGATCTACGTTTTTCTCTATCATTTTAAATTACTTAAACTGTCAATTTATATCTTTGTTGATTTTAAAGTCTTATTTTATTTTCATGCCTAACAAACTGAAAAAAGTCGCCTTTATCCAACTTAAATCTAAATGAGGTTTCTCCAAAAAAAGAGGCACACTGTTTACAAAATTAACTCTTTAAAATTTATCCTCTTTTATGAAGATCAAAGATTATTGTTTCAGCTAAAACTAAAGGAAAAGAGAAGCCATAACAACTGCAGGGAAAACTAAACCTACTAAAGGTACTAGGATAGAAGGTAAAATAGAAGTAATCATGAATTTTTTTAGTAATAACCAATTTTTCTTTATTACCTATATTATAAAAACAGTTTTTAAAAAGAACAAGTTTTACTTTTAAAAATGATTAACTTTTAAAAAAAAGTATGTTAGAATCCATAAACAAATAAAGGAAAGAAATCTTTCCATAAAGGTTGATTTATAAAAATTAACTGTAGAAAAAAGGGAATTTAATATGTCTAGATATCGAGGACCTCGTTTACGAATTGTTCGTCGTCTTGGTGAATTACCAGGCCTAACAAGAAAATTATCAAAAAAAGAAAACCCACCAGGACAACATGGATCTTCTGGAGCAAATAAAAAAAGCTCACAATATAGTATTCGTTTACGCGAAAAACAAAAATTACGTTACAATTACGGGATTACTGAGAAACAACTACTAAATTACATGAAAAAAGCCCGAAAGGCTAAAGGTTCATCAGGTGAGATTTTATTAAAACTATTAGAAATGCGCCTTGATAATATTGTTTTTCGTCTAGGTATGGCGCCTACAATTGTAGCAGCTCGCCAACTTGTAAGTCATGGACATATTACTATCAATGGTTCTCTATTAGATATTCCTAGTTATATTTGTCAACCAAAAGATATTATTTCTGTTAGACAAAACAAAGCTTCAAAAAAATTAGTTGAAACATTTATGGAAACTATTTCTGGAGATCTCATTCCTGAACATTTAAGTTTAAATAAAACTACGTTAAGTGGTGAAGTAAAGAGTATTGTTCAACGTAATTGGATTTCATTAAAAATTAATGAACTTCTGGTAATTGAGTACTATTCACGTAAGGTGTAATGAAACTGAAAAAATATTTGAAACTATACTAAAACCATGGCTCGACAAATTAAAAAGATTGTAACTCGAAAAATTAAAAAAAAAGTAACAAAAGGAGTTGTGCATATTCAAGCAACTTTTAACAATACAATTGTTACAATTACTGATACAAATGGTGGTGTTATTGCCTGGTCTTCAGCTGGTGCATGTGGATTTAAAGGCGCTCGAAAAGCAACTCCATTTGCTGCACAAACAGCCGCAGAACAAGCAGCCCGCCAGTCTATGGATCAAGGAATGCGTCATGTTGAAATTATGGTGACCGGGCCAGGTTCAGGTCGTGAAACAGCTATTCGTGCGATACAAGCAACGGGCCTTGGTATTACGTTAATTCGTGATATTACCCCTGTACCGCATAATGGTTGTCGTCCACCTAAAAAGCGTCGAGTTTAATTTTTTTTATGTAACAGAGGATAAATACAATGAATTCTTTAGAAACTGGACCAAAAGTAGATCTTCTATTACATCAGACAATCTTTGACCGAGAATTTGATAAATACCTCGTGATTCCACCTGATTGGGAACGTGAATTTGATAAAGAATTAATCCAGTATGCACTTTTCGAATTAGGACCTATTAATCATGGCCAAGGTTTAACAATAGCTAACTCGTTAAGAAGGGTTTTGCTCAATGATATCAAAGGTTTTGCAGTTACATCAGTTCAGTTTGAACCAAGATGGCGAGATACGAGCTTAAATCAAAATAAGAAAATAGATTTAGTTCATGAGTATTCCACAATTCCTGGGGTATGGGAATCAGTTTTTGAAATATTAATTAATTTACGGAGAATCAAAATTAGACGTAATGATTCCCCTTTTCAACCTCTTGAAAAACAAGTCATTAAGCTTACTATTGATCAACCAAAATTAATAACTGCAAATGATATTCCATTGCCGGTTCCTTTAAAAATTTTAAACCCAAAACAGCCCATAGTAACAGTTCTTTCAGAAGATTTAATTTTAGATCTGACTCTAACTATTGAACTTAATTCAAACTTACCTTTAGGGAAGGGACCAAAACAAACTTATCCAATAAACCAAGAACTTAGTATCACTGAATTTAGCCTACCAATTAAATGGGCCAATTTTGTACTAAAATCAGATTCCTTATTAGGGCCTAATAGTACAGAAACTATACTTTTTGAAATGTTTACAGACGGCACCGTGACCCCACCTGAAGCAATGGATGAAGCATCTAAACTTTGTATGGGTTTATTTTCGTTCCTTTCAACAGATGAAACAAAGGAAGATCCAATAATGGTTTTAGATTCAAAATCTGGCCGTTTTGTTGAAAGTGAATTTAAAATTGAAGTAAATGCTGATTTGGCTAATTCTTCTGACGAAGATCCTGAACCTTTTATCACAGACAATTTTGTAATTGAAGATTTAGGCCTTTCTGTTAGGGCTTTTAATTGTTTAAAAAAAGCAAACATTGAAACTGTTACAGATTTATTAACTTATTCCAAAGGTGATTTACTTGAGATGAAAAATTTCGGTAAAAAGTCTGCTGATGAAGTTATTGAAGCGTTACAAAATAAACTTGGTATAGCTTTACCTAGTTAAAAAAAAGATAACAAAATATTGATTCACTTCATTTTTCAAAATGAAAAAAAATCATACTCTAGAAATAAAAGGAGCAATTTTGTGGTTATAGCTATTGGTCGAAGAAAAAAAGCAATTGCACAAGTTGAACTTGTTTCTGATGGGACTGGGAATATTATTATTAATGGAAAGCCCGCTGCAGATTACATGCAAGGAAACTCCCGTTTTCCAAAAGTTATTCAAGGTCCATTAGAATCTCTAGGTTTAGAAGATACATATGATTTAAATATCAAATGTTCTGGTGGAGGATTAACAGGACAGGCTGAAGCCATTCAATTAGGTTTAGCAAGAGCATTAATTGCACTTAAATCTACAAATCGACCACCTTTAAAGGCAGAAGGTTTTTTAACACGAGATCCTCGTTGTAAAGAGAGACGAAAGTATGGTTTAAAGAAAGCACGTAAAGCTCCACAATTTTCAAAACGTTAATTTTTCTCATAGCTTTCTTTTAAGCTTATTCAAATACAAAATTAAAAAATATTTATTATGTCAGCAACTACAGACGCAATTATTGAACAGTTAAAATCAATTACATTATTAGAAGCAGCAGAATTAGTTTCTCAAATTGAAGAAACTTTTGGTGTTGACGCATCGGCACCTGTAGGTGGTGGTATGGTTATGGCGGCAGGTCCAGCTGCTGTCGGTGGTGAAGCTACGGAAGAAAAAACTGAATTTGATGTCATGTTAGACGATGTTCCTGCAGATAAGCGTATTGCTGTTATTAAAGCTGTTCGTGCTTTAACATCACTAGGTTTAAAAGAAGCTAAAGGACTAATCGAGTCTTGTCCAAAGGCAGTTAAAGAAGGTGTGTCAAAAGATGATGCTGAAGCAGCAGTTAAAGAATTAGAAGCAGCAGGTGGTAAAGCGTCAATTAAATAACGTTTAGAAATAACTTAGTTGGTTTTTTTACCAACTAAGTTATTTCTAAACGTTATAGTTTGGAAAAGATTAAAAGTATTATTTAATATTGAATCATTTCTTATAAACAGAAAATAGCCAATATTTCTTTTAGTATGAAGTTTGCTATAAAGGTTTAGAATCCAAATTTATATATGATCGATAACCTACTATCAAACTGGAATCAATTTGGTAGTAGGTTAGTAGATTACAGTCCAAGTTAACTTTCTTTACTAATAAAAGGAAGTGACCCCATAACACGAGCTTGCTTAATAGCTTTTGTAACAACTCGTTGTTGTTTAGCACTTAAACGGGTAACTCGGCGTGGTAAAATTTTACCTTGTTCTGTGATAAATTTACTTAATAAATCAATATTTTTGTAATCAATTAGTTCACCAGCTTTAATAGGTGAGAAGCGATTTTTTGAAATATTCATCTTTATTTTCCTAGAGTTTTAAAAAAAAGTTTAAAAACAGAATGAAAGAAAAAACTTTGCTCAATTGGTAAAATACCACGAATTTGTAAAAAAGGCTATAAGAACTTATTATTTTTTATCTATAATGGCGGGGGGTGGATTTGAACCGCCGACCTCAGGATTATGAGCCCCGTGAGCTACCAGACTGCTCTACCCCGCTATTTCTATTTTAGCATAAAAAAAGCCAAGTAAAAAAAGCTTGATTTTTATATTATTTTTCGGTAAAGTATTATTTAGACATGTTGCCTTCTTAGCTCAGGGGCTAGAGCATCGTATTTGTAATGCGACGGTCGTCGGTTCGAATCCGACAGAAGGCTATTTATTTTTTATTGAATCAGTTGAGTATATAGTTTTTCATAAACTATTGTAGTATACTATGAAAGTAGACCTAGCAAAAAGAGGAACCTGACTCTTATTAAAAACTTGTTGGAGGGTTTTATGAATCTTGCTACTATCTTTACGGCTAATTGTGTTTTTGCTCGTTTACCTGAAGCTTATGCTCCTTTTGATCCGATTGTAGACGTGCTTCCAATTATCCCTGTGCTTTTCCTATTACTTGCTTTTGTTTGGCAAGCTTCTGTAGCTTTCCGTTAATCTGAGCATTTTTTTATTGATGAGGTAACCACATGAATCTAGAACTAGTCTTACAATTATCATCTCTCCTTTTCATTGTTGCAGCAGGCCCTATTGTTATTGGCCTTCTTGCTCTTCGCCAAGGAAATCTTTAATCCCATAAAGACTAAGGTAATCGTGTGTAGATAATACAGCGAGCTTATTTTAGTCAATATATTTAACTTAAACCATTAACACTATGTTATCAGATAGCCAAGTTGTTATTGCCCTATTTACAGCGTTAATCACTGGTGTTTTTGCACTGCGATTAGGAACTGAACTTTACAAGTAAAAAACTTATGTTAGGAAATTCAACATTATGTTGAATTTCCTAACATAATTCAATTTTTTTTTCGTTAAAAAAAGTATTTTTTTATAAAAACAAAGCATATTTTATTCTCCTTAAAAACCCGGATAACAAGGTTTTTAAAGAGAATAAATTGATGATTAATCGAAGTTGCCTGAATTTGGGTTACGACCAGGATCATTCGAAAGGAAGCCGAAAATAAATAGAGAAATGAAGAAAATCACTACGGTATAAACAAAAATCTTTAACGTTAACATAATTTCTAGAAGATTAGTAGTGTATCGTTTCGTCAGACGACACTATTATTGTATCCAATAATAACATATCAGACAAGAAGCCATTCATAGAGTACTTAACCTCTAAATAAAAACTTGTCTTATACATAAAATTGACAATTTTATTAAATATTAGTTTACTTAGAGTAGGAGTTGGTAGCTCAGTTGGTAGAGCACTCGGCTTTTAACCGACCGGTCCTGGGTTCGAGTCCCAGCCAACTCAAATATCTACTGTTTACCAAGTAATTAGACCTATTATCTTAGAAGTTTGTATTCTAGGGTAGAAATAAAAATTCTACTATTAATATAATTCTTAATGAGTCAATTAAATTACATTTTATTTTCTTTAGGGAGAAGCTTGTGAAAGATTTTCAAACATACTTATCAACAGCACCTGTTTTAGCTGCTCTATATTTTGGTTTTATTGCTGGCATGTTAATTGAAATTAACAGATTTTTTCCAGATCCACTGGTTTGGCCATTCTAAGAATCATCTAATTTAAACGATAAGAAGTAATTTAGTGTTTTTTTTTAAGGCACTAGATTACTTCTTCTATAGATAAGAAAGTTCCATGAAAACTTATTATATTGCCAGGAGCCAGGTTTGAACTGGCGACACGAGGATTTTCAGTCCTCTGCTCTACCGACTGAGCTATCCTAGCTAACGTGAACTGCTTTTAATCATAACAAAAAGAGCCTTAAAAAATCAACCCTTTTACTAATTTTTTTTTCACTTTATTCTTAAAAAAAAAGAATAAAGTGAAAAAAAGTTAATCTGACAGACGTCCAGTAATTTTCAGCCAATTTTGTGCTTCAATATAATTTGTTGGGGCTAGACGAATTGCTTCGCGCCAATATTCAGCAGCTTTATCAAATAACGATTCAGATGCTTGGGCATCACCAATTTCAATCGCTTTTTCTCCTCGGTAATGGTAAATAACAGCAATATTATTAAGTGCTTGAGGCAAACAAGGATTTCTTTCTAAAGCTTGGTAATAATATTCTAAGGCTTTTGTATGTTCACCATTACTAGTATGGATTAATCCAATATTATAGAGGATATAACTTCGGTCATAAGGGTCAATTTCCAGTCGTAGTGCTTCATAATAATTTTGCAGGGCTTCTGCATATTCCCCTTCTGCTTGAGCCGACATGCCGTCTCGATAGTAAGTAAAAGCTTCTTTTTCTCGTTTTGATGTTGGCAATACCTTTAATAGAATATCAGCAATAACTGTAAACGTTTTATCAATAAAATTATCATTTCTTTGGGAACGTGGCATTTAAGTTTCTCCGATTTCGGTAACGTTATTTTTTATTTTACCCAAGAATGATGAGGATTCAATTAATTAAATATTAATAATATTGGATTAACGATTATAAAATTTTATTTCAATCAAGAAAGTGGTAAATTTGAAGAAGTTAGCTTTTTGTTTTTTAAACGGTAATTATTAGGACTATAAAAATGAGTAAATTTGTTTTAAAAGTATTATGGCTTGAAAAAAGTCTAGGTATAGCTTTAGATCAACGTGTGGGAAAAACAACCCAACCAGTTACTGAATACTTCTTTTGGCCTCGTAAAGATGCGTGGGATGAATTAAAAGATCGGTTAAATAGTTATTCATGGGTTTCACAAAGTGAAGCTATTTCTCTTTTAAACCAAACAACAGATTTAATTCAAACTTGGCAAGAAACAGAGAAAAAAGGGTCTTTCAAAAATATGCAGGAAAAATTTCCTGATGCTATTTTTTTAGGTCACGATTAGTAATAGCTTTTTTAATGACACTAAAAAACTTTTAGTGTCATTAAAAAAGCTATTACCAACTTGATTTAGTAACGCCTGGTAAAAGGCCCTTATGAGCCATTTCACGTAAAAGATGACGTGATAAACCAAAATGTCGGTAGTAACCTTTAGGACGTCCTGTTACAAGACAACGATTATGTAATCTTGTTGGCGAACTATTTCTAGGTAATTTTTGTAATTCACACTGAAGGGCAAACTTTTCTTCAAATTGGACAGTAGAATTAATTTTTTCTTTAATTTCTTGACGCTTTTTTGAATACTTTTTTACTAATTTTGAACGCTTTTTTTCACGTTCAATCATACTCTTTTTTGCCATAACAATTAGTCTCCTTATAAAAATATGGATTACACTAAAGATTATAAATTCAATAGATGCATCCAGCTGGATTCGAACCAGCGATGTTCTTTCGAAGTGAGATTATGAGTCCCAAGCCATCGTCCACTCGGCCATAGATGCTTTTTCTATGATAACGAACTTTGTTCATTTTCTCTAGGCTTAGTTGTATTTTTTTTACAAAATAAAAACTTTTATAGAAAAAACATCTATGGCTATTAACATAAGAACAAAAAATTAAGGCCGTTAACCTTGACGTTGCTTATGTTTAGGATTTTTACAAATAACCATGACTGTTCTATGTCGACGAATTAATCGACATTTTTCACACATTTTTTTTACTGAACTACGTACTTTCATAAAAAAATAAATAAGGATAATTAACGGTTTCGAAGACGGTAAGTGATACGTCCTTTTGTTAAGTCATAAGGGGTTAATTCAACAGTAACCTTATCGCCAAGTAATATTTTAATATGGTTACGACGAATTTTCCCTGAAATATGAGCTAAAACATGAAATCCATTATCTAAGACAACACGGAACATAGCATTAGGTAAGGTCTCAGTAATGATTCCTTCCATTTCGATTAATTCTTCTTGTTTTTCCAGAAGCCCTCCTTTTTGGTTTGAACATTCAAAAAGAATTTTTCATTACCAAATATAACATAAAACTTCGCCACCAACTTTTTGAGCACGAGCTTGTCGGTCAGTCATAATACCGTTTGAAGTTGAGAGAATTGCAATACCAATTCCACCTAAAACTTTAGGAATTTCATTTCGGTTTACGTAAACTCGTAATCCAGGTTTACTTACTCGCATAAGTTTTGTAAGATGTGGATCTTGCTTTTTCCCTTTATATTTAAGAGTAACTCGTAAATATAATGGTAACGGCTCAATTTCTTCAAAACTTTCAATGTAACCTTCAGCGCAAAGAATTTTAGCAATTTGTATAGTTAATTTTGTTTTTGGAATTAACACATATTTTGTCTTTACTAAATTTGCATTTCTTAAGCGCGTGATCATATCACCAACTCGATCACTTGTTATATTTCCCACGTGTAGATCTCCTCTTACAGATTGTTATTTTGTTTTAAAAGGCATACCTAAAGAAACTAGAAGGGCTTTTCCTTCATCATCTTTTTGGCAACTTGTTACAATGGAGATATCCATACCTTGAACTTGCTCAATTTTATCATAATTAATTTCCGGGAACATTAATTGTTCCTCAACACCTAAACTATAATTCCCATGGCCATCAAAACTTCTTGGGCTAATCCCTTGAAAATCTCGAATACGTGGAAGAGCTAAATTAATTAAGCGGTCTAAGAATGCATACATACGTTCTCCACGTAAAGTTACTGTCATTCCAATCGGCATACCTTCACGAACTTTGAATCCTGCAATTGCTTTTTTTGATCTTGTTACAAGACCTCTTTGTCCAGCAATAATACTTAATTCATTCAGTGAAGCTTCTAGACTTTTTGCATTTTGTGCAGATTCGCCTAGTCCACGGTTAATGACAACTTTATTTACTTTTGGAACTTCATGAACATTTTTATATTCAAATTTCTTAATTAATTTTGGAACTATATCATTTTTATAAAAATTTTTTAATCGTTGTGTCATAGTTACGTTTTGATTTGTTTCCGCTCATTGCAATTGCATAAAAACGGTTAAAGAAATTATAAAAGAGAAAAATTTATAATACTTCTGGAGCTAAAGAAACAATTTTTGTAAAATTACGATCACGTAATTCTCTAGCAATAGGCCCAAAAACACGTGTACCACGTGGGGTACCTTCTTTGTTAATAACAACTGCTGCATTATCGTCAAAACGAATAGACATGCCATTCTCACGGCGTAAGCCTTTACGGGTTCGAACAATAACAGCTCTTACAACATCAGATTTTTTTAATGGCATATTTGGAATTGCATCTTTCACAACAGCAACAATAATATCACCGATATTAGCGTACTGGCGATTATTCCCTAAAATTTGTATACACATTAGCTTCCGTGCGCCGCTATTATCGGCGACACTTAAATAAGTTTGAGGTTGAATCATGGTTAATAAATAAAAAACAATAAAAAAGAAACCTATATTTATTCACGCCCAATAATACGAGTTTTCACTGGCATTTTGTAGCAAGCAATTTTCATTGCTGAGCGAGCAATAGATTCCGGAACACCCGAAATTTCATATAAAATTTTGCCTGGCTTTACTACTGCAACCCAGTAATCTGGTGCACCTTTTCCTGAACCCATACGAGTTTCTGCTGGTCGTAATGTAATTGGTTTATCTGGAAAAATACGAATCCATAATTTACCAGTTCGTTTAGCATAACGTGTCATAACACGTCGGCCTGCTTCAATTTGACGTGAAGTAATCCAACCTGCTTCTAGTGCTTGAATACCAAATTCACCAAAAGCAACTGTATTTCCACGTACTGAAACACCTTTAAGACTACCCCGATGGTATCTTCGAAATGTTGTTCGCTTAGGACTTAACATTTAAACTCTCCTTTTCAATAAAACGATAATGAAATAATTCTAGAAAATTTCCTGAGATCTAGTTTGCAGCTACTGAAAACGTGTTTGGACTTTTAAAAACCCAAACTTTGATCCCAAGAATTCCATAAATTGTCTGTGCTTCGTAATGACAATAATCAATGTCAGCACGTAATGTTTGTAAAGGTACACGACCTTCACGGACCCACTCACTTCGAGCAATTTCAGCACCATTTAGTCGGCCTGAAACCTGAATTTTGATTCCAGCAACACCAGCACGTTTTGCTCTTGCTAATGCTTGTTTCATAGCACGGCGAAAGGCAATTCGTTTTTCTAACTGTGAAGCTACAAATTCACCAACTAGACGAGCTTCAAAATCTGGTTCAGCAATCTCAACAACTTGAATAGCAAATTGGCGGGCTAACGTTAATTTTGAGTTTAATCCTTGACGTAAACTGTCTAAGCCAGTGCCTTTTCGACCTAAAATTACAACTGGTCGTGCTGCATGAATTTCAATTTCAACACGGTCAGCTTTTCGATGTAACTCAATAGTTGAGATCCCAGCTTCAGCACATTTCGACATTAAATAATCTCGAATGATTCGATCTTCTTGTAATAAGCTTGCATATTGGCTTGGTTTTGCAAACCACTGTGATGAGTGATCACGAGTAACACCAATTCGGAATCCAATCGGATTAACTTTTTGACCCATATTTTTGTTTCGTTATTTAATTTTAACTTTTCTGTTTGACTTCAATCATAATGTGACAAGTCGGTTTTTTAATTGGAAAACCTCGACCTTGTGCACGTGGACGGAAACGTTTCATTTGAGAACCTTGATCCACTCGTGCTTCACTAATAAAAAGGCTAGCTTTTTTTAAGCCTAAATTATGTTTAGCGTTTGCAGCTGCTGAAGATAAAACTTTTAAAACGGGTTGGCAAGCTCGATATGGCATGAAAGCTAAAATCATTAGAGCTTCTTCATATGAGCGGCCACGGATTTGATCAAGAACTCGTCTCACTTTAAAAGGAGACATTGTAATATTTCTTTTAATTGCCTTTGCTTGTATTTTTGACATGGTTAATTTTTAATGTTAACGACGGGCTTTTTTATCCGTTTTTACGTGACCACGGAATGTACGGGTCGAGGCGAACTCACCTAATTTATGGCCAACCATCTGGTCACTTACAAAAACTGGAATATGTTCACGGCCATTATAAACTGCAATCGTATGGCCAATCATTACTGGAACAATTGTAGAAGCACGAGACCAAGTAGTAACTACCTGTCTTTCACCTAATGCATTTAATTTATCAATCTTTTTTAAAAGATGATCTGCAACAAAAGGTCCTTTTTTTAGAGATCGTGTCATAATTTTCTATTCGGGTTGCTTTTCTATATTTTCATTATTTTATCAAATGTATACAAATACATTTGTTTGTAACCAAAGAAATCTATTATTTTCTACCACGAATAATTAGTGTTGAACTGTATTTCTTTGGTTTACGTGTCTTAATACCTAAAGCAGGTTTACCCCATGGCGTAACTGGTCGGCTACGGCCAATAGGTGCTCGGCCTTCTCCACCACCATGTGGGTGATCGCATGGGTTTTTTACAACACCACGAACTTTTGGTCGACGCCCTAACCAGCGCTTTCGGCCAGCTTTACCAATGACAACATTAATTGCATCAATATTTCCTACCTGTCCAATTGTTGCCCAACAGTTTCGAGAAACAAGTCGAACCTCACCAGAAGGTAAACGTAAAGTTACATAACTTCCTTCTTTTGCTACAATTTGTGCTAATGCACCTGCTGCACGTGCTAATTTACCACCACTTCCTGGTTGAATTTCAACATTATGAACTTCGGTACCTAATGGCATATTTTTTAATGGAAGTGCATTACCAATTTTAATTGGTGCTTCAAAGTCTGATAAAATAGATTCACCTACATTTAATCCACGAGGAGAAAGAATATATTTTTTCTCTCCATCTTGATAATGTAATAATGCAATGCGTGCACTTCGGTTTGGATCATATTCAATACTAAAAACTTTCGCATTTAAGCCAGTTTTATCACGGCTAAAATCAATTTGTCTGTAAAGACGTTTATGACCACCACCACGTTGCTGGCAAGTAATAACACCACGGTTATTACGCCCTTTTGATCGATGATTATACTTAGTTAATGATTTTTCAGGCTTTGATCTAGTAATCTCGTTAAAATCAGAAACTGATCTATCACGTGTGCCTGGTGTATATGCTCTATAAAAACGAATACCCATAGTAAATAAAAAAATAAAAAATGATTTCTTTCAAAGAAATTGTATAAGTGTGAGTTTTCAGGATAAAAAACTCTCTTTTTGCTGTAAGCCTATATTTGACTATTCTTCTGGGAAAAGAGGAATTGAATCTTCGGGGCGTAATGTAATAATTACTCTTTTATTTTTAGGTTTATATCCTTGATATTGACCTAGTCGTTTTTTCTTTCGTGGACATCGATGTGTGTTCACTGAGAGAACTTTTACTTGAAAAACTTCTTCAATTAAAGCTTTGATTTTTGTTTTTGTTAGTCTGACATCTACATCAAATGTATATTGGTTATTTTCCAATAAGATTGCAGATTTTTCTGTTAATACAGGACATTTAATTAAATCGATCATAGAATAGATCACACCCTATTAAAAAAAAGCAAATAGAAATAAAAACTTAATCACCAAAATGGATAGATTGCTTTCATTTAGAATATCTTTGCCCCAAGGTACTGTATAGTACTCTTTATTAAACAAAAAGATTAAAATGATTCTTTAGTCGGAAGACAAAAATAGGCAAAGAGGGAATCGAACCCTCGACAGCAGGCTTCGGAATCCTGTACTCTAACCCCTGAGTTATTTGCCTAAAGTAAAAAAAAGGTGGCTTTTTTTATGTATCTATAAAAAATAATATTTGTTATTTGTAAAGACAAATTTAAAACTAAGGTCTTCATTAAAATGAAGACCTTAGTTTTAAATTATGATGAATGAAAAACTAAAGTTTTTCATTCATTATAATTTAGTAGGATATTAAAGTGTATCCATAGCTTCGAATTCGAACTTAATCTCTTTCCAAACTTCACAAGCTGCTGCAAGTTCAGGAGACCACTTGCAAGCTGCACGCATAACGTCACCACCTTCACGAGCAAGGTCACGACCTTCGTTACGAGCTTGAACACAAGCTTCAAGAGCTACACGGTTAGCTGCAGCACCTGGAGCGTTACCCCATGGGTGACCAAGAGTACCACCACCGAACTGAAGACAAGCATCATCGCCGAAAATCTCAACAAGAGCAGGCATGTGCCATACGTGAATACCACCAGATGCTACTGGCATAACACCAGCTAGACCACACCAATCTTGAGTGAAGTATACACCACGTGAACGATCCTTCTCAATGTAAGCATCACGCATTAGGTCTACGAAACCTAGAGTTACTTCACGTTCACCTTCAAGTTTACCTACAACGGTACCTGAGTGAAGGTGATCACCACCAGACATACGAAGAGCCTTAGTAAGTACACGGAAGTGGATACCATGGTTACGCTGACGGTCAATTACAGCGTGCATAGCACGGTGAATGTGAAGAAGAAGACCGTTATCACGACAGTAGTTAGCTAGTGAAGTGTTTGTTGTGAAACCACCAGTAAGGTAGTCATGCATAACAATCGGTACACCTAGATCACGAGCGAATTCTGCACGCTTAAGAACTTCCTCAGAAGTTGCTGCAGTACAGTTAAGGTAGTGACCCTTAATCTCACCAGTTTCTGACTGAGCACGGTAAATTGCTTCAGCACAGAAAAGGAAACGGTCACGCCAGCGCATGAATGGCTGTGAAGTTACGTTCTCATCATCCTTAGTGAAATCTAGACCACCACGAAGACATTCGTAAACTGCACGACCATAGTTCTTAGCAGAAAGACCTAGCTTAGGCTTAATAGTACAACCTAGAAGAGGACGACCATACTTGTTTAGACGGTCACGCTCTACCTGGATACCATGTGGTGGACCAAGGAAAGTCTTACAGTAAGCAGGAGGAATACGAAGATCTTCAAGACGAAGAGCACGTAGAGCCTTGAAGCCAAATACGTTACCTACAATTGAAGTGAATAGGTTAGTTACAGAACCTTCTTCGAAAAGATCGATTGGGTAAGCAATGTAACAAATGTACTGCTCATCTTCACCTGGAATAGGCTCAAGATCGTAGCAACGACCCTTGTAACGGTCAAGACTAGTAAGACCATCAGTCCATACTGTTGTCCAAGTACCTGTTGAAGATTCTGCTGCTACAGCTGCGCCAGCCTCTTCAGGTGGAACACCAGGCTGAGGAGTCATACGGAAAGCCGCAAGAACATCAGTATCCTTTAGTTGGTAGTCTGGAGTGTAGTAAGTAAGACGGTAATCCTTTACACCAGCTTTGAAGCCAGCACCAGTTCGAGTTTCAGTTTGTGGTGACATGCACGCCTCCGAAAATTTATTTTTTATTTTTTCTTGAATTAATCTACTCGAAGATTTTAATATTTTTTAAAATATTTGCTTGCTTTTATATATAGTATATTTTTGCTCTTTTGTAAAATTGTTTTTTTGTTTTTTTTTATGTTACCATAAGTGTAATCGATTTTTCGAACTCAAAATCGTTAAATTTAAAGATCTTTATCCATTGCTTACAAGCATACTAAGGTGAATTTATTTTCACTTCATTTAGATTTAAATGAATGAGATAGTTCTCAAATTTTCAAAAATATAAAGAGTTTTTATGAGCACAAGTGTTAAAAATAACGTTGGTACTATTACACAAATCATTGGACCTGTTCTTGATGTAGTTTTCACTCCTGGAAACTTACCAAGTATTTACAACGCATTAGTTATCGAAGGTAAAAATGAAGCTGGTGAAGAGCTTAAAGTTGTATGTGAAGTACAAAACCTTTTAGGTGCTAATACTGTACGTGCTATTTCAATGAGTGCTACAGATGGTCTTATGCGTGGAATGAGTGTAGTTGATACAGGTCTTGCACTAGCTGTACCAGTAGGTGCAGGTACACTTGGCCGTATTTTTAACGTTCTAGGCGAACCAGTAGATGAAATGGGTCCTGTTGATACATCAACAACATCTCCTATTCACCGTGAAGCTCCAGCTTTTGTTGACTTAGATACTAAGCTTAGTATTTTTGAAACTGGTATTAAGGTAGTAGATCTTCTTGCGCCATACCGTCGTGGTGGTAAAATTGGTCTTTTCGGTGGTGCTGGTGTAGGTAAAACTGTTCTTATCATGGAACTAATCGTGCGACCTGTTTTCAAGCAAAAACTTTCTTCAGTTTTTAACTAAGAAAGAATACAAATCTTGAACACCTCGTTTACTCTGTAAACAATAGAGGTGAACTATTCTTATATGAGGTGTAAACCCTCCCAGACGCCGTTGTCTAGGCATGAATATCTTGATTACTCACCTAGGAAATGAGGAAGTTAAGCGAAGGTATTCATTTTGTTGGTATGGATTTTCCTAGGGTGTATTTCTACACTCGATGTATTTAAGTTTCATTCCCCAAACCATGAGATATTTTAATATCAGGGGATTTTATTACGACTAACGTCATAGGATGGTGAGTCTATGCACGAACGGAACCAAAACAGTCGATGGAATATTGTACAATCCTAACCCGATCTCCGAATTCTTTATTGAATTACGGAAATATAGATATAAGAATGGAACAGTGAAAAGCTTACTATGTCTCCCCATGGGTAGGGTACCTAACCTTCATGACATATTAAGTGAGAGACAGATGGAAGAAGGCTAATACCTCAATGCTTGGAAAGTGTTGATGTTATGCAGACGTCCATTTGGAGTATTAATTTAGAGGAGCTAATCTATGAGTTTTAAAACGTGGAAAGAAATCGATTGGTCACTGATCGAAAGATCTATTTCAAGATTACAACAGCGAATCTATAAGGCAAGTATAGAAGGAAACCGTCAGAAATTAAGAACGTTACAACGTAGGCTAATCCTGAGTCAGGAAGCACGTTTACTTTCAGTACGACGAGTTACGGAGTTAAACCGAGGCAAAAACACCCCAGGTGTTGATGGAATGACAGTGGTAACAAATGATGCCAAAATAATAATGGCAAAGAAACTAAAAATCGATGGGAAAGCATCACCTATCCGTCGCGTACTGATACCAAAACCGGGAAAAACTGAAAAACGCCCACTAGGTATTCCTGTAATTAATGACCGTGCGAAACAAATGCTACTGAAATTAGCTCTTGAACCTGAATGGGAGGCGAAATTCGAAATGAATTCGTACGGGTTTAGACCTGGACGAAGCACTCATGACGCAATAAAAGCTATATTTCAAAAGCTCCGCGGATCAAAAGGATATATTCTAGATGCGGATATTAGTAAATGTTTTGACAGAATTGATCAAAGTAAACTTTTAAAGAAACTCGATCTACCTCCATTCATGGAAATTCAGGTCAAAGCTTGGTTGGAATCAGACATAATGCACGGATACGCTAACCGACTCAAAGTTGTTGTTGAAACAAATACACAGGGAACACCTCAAGGAGGTATTATATCCCCACTTCTAGCTAACATTGCACTACACGGTTTGGAAAATGCAACAAAAGAATTCTATGTAGATAATGTTTACGATAATGCAAAAACAAAAGGAAGACGCGATCGACTAAGTTCTCTTACGTTGGTTCGATACGCCGACGATTTTGTAGTTATTGCCAACAAAGAAAGCGAGATTATTGCGTTAAAACCTTTCATCCAAAAGTGGTTAGATCAAGAATGTGGTCTTGAACTCTCTGAGGAAAAGACAAGCATCAAAAACACAACAGAAGGTTTTGAATTCTTAGGCTTCCATCTCATTTCGTTGAAGAAAGACGAAAATTATACATTCCGAATTCACATCAGCAAAGCAAGTAAGAAGCGATTCTTAACTAAAACCCGAGATATTCTACAGAACAATCGTTCCGCTTCTGCGGGGCATTTGATCGCCATGTTAAACCCAGTAATCACAGGTTGGTGTAACTACTACAAATTCTGCGATTGCTCAAAAGATTTTAAACAAGTCGAATTTGCTTTCTTCGGACAGCTTCGAGCTTGGGTCTTCAGACGAAAATCTAAAGGACTTAAATCAAAAGAAGATATCAAAGAAAAGTACTTCCCATCTGAAACCCAGGTTATATTTAATGGGAATAAACATAAAGGAAACTGGATAATGATGGGTACACTTGTCGCTAGACAAGGCCAACAAAAGAAGGTGAATCTTGTATACCCTAGCTGGATACGATCAAGCAGCTTTGTGAAAATCAAAGGCGCAAAGTCTCCATTTGATGGAGATCACATCTATTGGTCTACAAGAACCCAACGATACGGTTCCTTTAGTAAGACAGAAAGAAAACTTCTTACGGCACAAAATGGTCGTTGCAACCTTTGCAATGAGTTTTTCAAAACAGGAAACACCATCGAAGTAGATCACATTCAACGGTTAGCAGATGGTGGAAAAGATGTATTTTCAAATCTACAATTGCTTCATAGACACTGTCACGAAGTCAAATCTCGAAAAGAACAAAGTAAATCTAGCACTATGCTAAATACTCGGGAGCCGGATGAAGCGAAAGTTTCACGTCCGGATCTGAAGTCGAGTGTTGGTCCTAAAGGGCCCACTTAGATTAATAACAATATTGCAAAAGCACACGGTGGTGTTTCTGTATTTGGTGGTGTTGGTGAACGTACACGTGAAGGTAATGACCTTTACATGGAAATGGTGCGATTCGTTTTCTACTAAAATTAAAAGGTTCATAACCTTATAAGATAAGTAGGAGTATTTAGGAACATACGGGGTAATCTGTAATGGATTTATTCCAGTACTAAATATAACTAAATTTTGATATTGGTGTAAGTCCAATCGCTCAGGAATAGAGTTGAAGCCGATAGTGCCCGCATGGAGATTGATCATCAAAGTGAAGCCGGGAACACAGCGGAATCAGGGGTCTAGACAACAGGCCGCCCTGCCGCCTGGTAAGTAATCATGGTTAAATTAATTTGAATCTTCTGAAAAAGTGCCTCAATGTACCCTAACACGTTGTCTATTCATAAAGCGGTTATGGGCATAGTCAATACTCGCACAGGTGTCATTTCGCTATGTGCAAATTCCGAGTAGGCTTTATAGGCAAATAGAAGAGACCTAAAATTACAATCAATCAAAATTTGGAACGAATAAAAACGAGAAATGTCTCTCCATGCTTCGGCACTAAGAGTAGGAATTTTTAGCCTCGGTTAAATATCAAAATTCCGCATGGCATTTCACGGGTAGGACGAAGCGTAATTGCTTCGAGGTTTATAAAAATATATTAAATGCGGAGGTTTCTCAATGACAGTTAAAACCCTAGCGTTTTATACTGATGAGTGGAAAGAATTACCCTGGAAGCAATTTCAGAAAACCCTTTTCAGACTTCAACATCGGATATACAAAGCTGCTCAAGAAAATGATGTGGAGAAAATTAAAAAGCTTCAGGCTTTACTAGTTGGATCCAAAGGTGCAAAATATCTTGCAGTTCGGCAAGTTACCCAACTAAACATTGGGAAACGGAGTGCTGGGGTAGATGGGCTGAGCCAACTTAACCCCAAACAACGCATCGAATTAGCTGCAGAGCTTAGTAAACTCAATAACTGGAATCACCAGAAATTAAGAAGGGTATACATTCCAAAGGATGATGGCAGTAAAAGACCATTAGGCATACCTACAATTAGGGATAGGGCTATGCAATGCCTTATCAAGTATGCACTAGAACCAGTATATGAAGCTACGGCCTCAAAAGGAGACTATGGTTTTAGGCCCGGTCACTCAACTTGGGATATCCAAAAACGCCTATTCTCAAATCTCAATCAATCTGCCAATGGTTATCGCAAGACGATCGTTGAAATCGACATTGAAAAATGCTTTGACAACATCAACCATGATAAACTGATGTCCCTGGTTATCTTACCAGGAGGGTTAAAGAATTCTCTAAGATCTGCCTTAAAAGCAGGAGTTCTTACAGAGAGAGATAAAACTCTCACTGGAACACCTCAAGGAGGAGTCATCTCCCCTCTCTTGGCAAATATTGCCTTACATGGAGTTGAAGATTTACAGAACGAACGAGTAAGCAGCACAAAATCGATGCAAAGAGGTTTTAGATATGCTGATGACATGGTGTTTATTCTCAAGGAAGGTGAAGACCCAGAACTTCTTCTGACGAAAATCAGTGAGTTCCTCCTAGAGCGTGGTTTAAATATAAACCAAACTAAGTCCAAAATTGTATCTACGCAAGAAGGATTTGATTTTCTTGGTTGGCGTTTCCTCGTGAAAACCAACAATAATAAGTTTCTCTGTGTACCTTCACGTAAGAATCACAAAGCAATGATAAAGAATATTAAAACCGTAATGAAGGATACGAGATATTCTCTCCAAGATCGCCTCAAAATGGTTAAGACTAAATATCGTGGGTGGTTTAATTACCACCAATACTGCGATATGTCTTCTGTTAATTTGTGGTCTTTGCACCAATGGGTATATAAATATCTACGGAAATCAAGTAAGATGCCCCAAGATGAAATCATAGATCTGGTAAGTGATATTTTCACTGGACATAAACAACGAGCATATAGATTCATTGCTGCCTGCGGTAGTAAATCTGTATACGACAACGATTGGCTCTACTGGAGCAAACGAAGTTGTAAACGTTACACTGGACCATTACTGACAACTATTCAATCACAGGATTTCAGATGTAAATCTTGCCGTTTACTCTTTAGCTTGGAAGATAAGATTGAACTACATCATATAGATGGTAACAATAAGAATAATAAACGCCTAAACTTAGCCGCTTTACATCGAACTTGTCACCAACACGAACCAATCCATGGGATTAGACGTAAAAGCATGCAAAAGGGTAATCCCTAAATAAATCTGGAGCCGGATGAAATGAAAGTTTCACGTCCGGTTCTAAATGAGAGGCATCCCTCGTAAATGAGGGTGTCGACTCAACCAAAGAATCAGGTGTTATTAACGCAAACAATCTTGGTGAGTCTAAAGTAGCTTTAGTTTACGGACAAATGAATGAGCCACCAGGTGCACGTATGCGTGTAGGTCTTACAGCACTAACAATGGCAGAAT
>Ga0209713_10000271_pt1 | contig 28687 bp, 25 predicted proteins | sample ArcOceMetagenome_3_FD_187444 | JGI IMG/M metagenome (GOLD analysis project Ga0209713, IMG submission 187444) | Marine eukaryotic phytoplankton communities from Arctic Ocean - Arctic Ocean- Svalbard ARC20M Metagenome (SPAdes) (version 2) | ecosystem: Environmental > Aquatic > Marine > Oceanic...
AGGGTGGACTTATAAATAAAGAGGGTTATTCTCTAGCAGAAGTTACGGATATGTTTATTAATCGTGATGGGAATAAACTCAATGCAAATACTCCCGGGTTCGCTCCATTTGCAGAGGTGAACGCACAGATATGGGAGCTAGGAGCAGAGATATTCATACCAGGTGCAGGAAGTAGACTGGTGACTAAAAATCAAGTAACAAGTCTTATAGATGGGCAGTGTGAAGTGATAAGCTGTGGTGCCAATGTGCCATTTGCTGATCCAGAGATATTCTTGGGAGAAATCAGTATGTATGCAGATGCTAATATAGCAGTAGTCCCAGATTTCATAGCCAACTGTGGGATGGCTCGGACGTTTGGTTTCTTAATGAGTGAAAAAGGTGAAGTAGATGATGTAGCTATCTTGAAAGATGCATCAGATATCATAGGTAATATGATGGCACGTCTCCACCAGTTCAATCCTAAAACTACAGGACTTAGCGGTAAAGCTTTAGAAATGAGCTTAACCGACTTAGTAGATACAGAAGACTCTAGCCACAGAAGCGGTTTGGGTGGAATGGCATAAGGTTTCCAATGGCCCACAGATGTTACTGTAGAGATAAAGAAAAAGGACTCGCTGTGTCGAGTCCTTTTTTAGTGCAATTAATCTGCTATACAGAGAATGAAAGGTAACTGCAGTAAAAAAGCTTTATAAATGATCTCGTTTGGCGGGCTTTCGCTCGCACCTTTTTTAATCAAATAGATTTATTCTTAGTACTATCTTTAATCATTTGTGTATGACTGGTAAATAGCTGCAAAATCTTTTTGTTCGCCATTTCTTATTAGAGATATAAGATCTTGGTTATTTATTCTATGCGTTAATGTCAAATGTACAGAAAGGTCACCCTAGAAACTTTAAGAAATCAGGGTTTGGTTTTTGATTACCTTAATTTTCTGCTTTTAAAAAGTATTATTGGAGTTTGATAGTTCAAAGATGAGCTAGTATGCAGCGGGTGCAAAACCAACAATACTCTGAGTTTTTACCCCGAGTGGATGTTGGTCAGCTGCTTTTGCTGCGAGTCTTTTGGCTTCGTCTGTATTGCCTTGTCGTTCTTGGTTTATGGCTAGATTATGCAGAAGCATAGCTTTTTTGCGACGTCTATCTTCTCTTTTCAGGCCACGTTCCCATATGGTTTGTGGTTCCTCCCAGTTCTCTCCTCTTACAGCTTCTATCCCTTGTTTCAATGCTTCATTGCCATCGCTATATAGCGATGCTGTTCTGCGGTGTTCTGTAGGGGCTATTCTAGCAGCATATCGCTTGCCATAGGTCACTCCTAGGCTTTGCATTTCTCGTTTGTAGTTGGCTGCTAGTAGTTGTGTAGCACGTACTCGCGTTCTACCTTCAGACTCATAGAAGTACTTGTCATTTTCTTCCCAAGTATCTACTATTTCGCCCGTTTTTGTGTTGTATAATTTCCATCCCAGACTCACGTCTATTACTCTTTTTCCTATGTAAAAGTCTACTTCACGATAGGTGTTATTTCCTAAGTTTTCACGTCTTATATCTATAGTATATGTGTCGGATATATTTTGGCCAAATTTCTCAAGAGCTATTACCAAATCAGATCCCATCCCAACTTGTTTTAAATCTGAAAGACTTAGGGCACTGGGGTATGATCCATTCGCATTGTACTTATAGTTGTTAGACTCACTTAATATGCGGAGAGAGCTTTGGTTTTTAATCGTGCTTCTCAAGGTATTGAAGGCAGTGTTAACTAAATCAGGATTATTAGGATTTAGCACTGTAGTACTCCTATTGTAAGGATAGGCTAGTCGCACTCTATTGAGCAAGGTGACGTCTCGTGCACCTTCTGGTAAAGTTATCGTGGCTTTAGATACGCCAGTAACATAGCTTACTTGCTGCTTGCTAGCACAGGCTGAGAATAATATGAGTAGGAATAGGAATTGCTTTTTCATTGGTATATTTACAAAGAAAAAGAAAATTGGTGACTTTGGTAGGAGTGAAGCATTACTTCATCCCCTTCAGCTTATCTTCTAGTTGGTTCATCTCGTCACGCAGTCTCGCTGCTTCCATGAAATCCATGTCCTTAGCAGCTTTCAACATTTGGGCTTTGGTGCCTAGTATTGCTTTTTTCACTCCGTCCTTGGTCATATACTGCATTATAGGATCCGCGGCTATGCTCACAGGATCTTGACGTCTTTGGTACGGGTTGGTTATTTTTTCTAGTGCAGACTTGTCTTTTTTCTCAAAGACAGACTCTTTACTACGTATGATAGTCTCCGGATTAATACCGTGTTTCTCATTGTATTTCATCTGTACCAGTCGTCTGCGTTCGGTCTCATCTATAGTTTTACGCATACTATTGGTTATTTTATCTGCGTACATTATTACCTTACCGTTCACGTTTCTGGCAGCACGCCCTACAGTCTGCACCAAACTTCGCTCACTACGCAAAAATCCTTCTTTATCTGCATCTAGTATAGCTACCAAACTTACTTCTGGTAAGTCTAGTCCCTCTCTTAATAAGTTGACCCCTATCAGTACATCTATGTCTCCAGCTCTCAGCCTATCTAGTATTTCTACACGGTCAAGCGTCTTCACTTCTGAGTGTATATAGGTAGCAGATATACCTAAGTTTCGAATGTACTTATCTAGCTCCTCGGCCATGCGTTTGGTAAGCGTGGTTACAAGCACACGGTCACCCATTTTTATACGTTCGTCTATCTGCTCTAGTAGATCATCTACCTGATTAGTTAAAGGTTTTACCTCAATAATAGGGTCTAATAATCCTGTAGGTCGTATTACTTGTTCTACTACTACACCCTCACTTGCATCCATCTCGTAGTCTGCAGGAGTAGCACTTACGTATACCACCTGGTTAGTTACAGATTCAAATTCTTCAAATTTCAATGGACGATTATCCATAGCTGCGGGCAGTCTAAATCCGTAGTCTACCAAGTTTATTTTTCTGGCTTTATCTCCACCGTACATAGCACGTACCTGCGGTAAGGTTACGTGACTTTCGTCTACTATCATGAGGAAATCGTCTGGAAAATAATCTATTAAACAGAATGGGCGTTGCCCTGGTTTTCTGCCATCCATATACCTACTGTAGTTTTCTATACCACTGCAGTAGCCAAGCTCACGCATCATTTCCATGTCAAACTCGGTACGTTCTTGCAGTCGCTTAGCTTCTAGCGACTTGCCTATACTCTTGAAATAATCTACCTGAGCTACCATATCATCTTGTATATGAGTTATGGCTTCAGTCAATCTATCTTTTGGTGTTACAAATAGTTGAGCAGGGAAAATAGCGGCATTTTCCATTACCTCTATTCGCTGCCCAGTCATAGGATCTATGGTTTCTATATCTTCTATTTCGTCCCCAAAAAAACCAATGCGTAGAGCAATGTCATCATAGGCTAAAAAAACATCTACGGTATCCCCTTTTACTCTGAAACTACCTCGCTTAAAATCTCCAGTGGTCCTCGAGTATAAGCTACTTACTAATGCTTGAAGTAGGGTGTTTCTATTTATTTTTTGGCCACGTTCTATGCGTATTATATTGTCTTCGAAATCATTTGGATTTCCTGCACCATATATACAGCTTACAGATGCTACTACTATCACGTCTCGTCTTCCACTTTGCAAAGCAGAGGAAGTCTGTAGTCGCATTTTTTCTATCTCTTCATTAATATTAAGGTCCTTTTCTATGTAGGTATTGCTAGAAGGTATGAAAGCCTCTGGCTGATAATAGTCATAGTAAGAAACAAAATATTGTACAGAGTTATTTGGAAAGAAATGCTTGAACTCACCATATAGTTGAGCAACGAGGGTCTTATTGTGACTTACTATAAGAGTCGGCTTTTGTGTTTGCTGTATGACATTTGCCATAGTAAAAGTCTTCCCACTACCTGTCACCCCTAGTAGGGTTTGAGCTGGGATTCCCTCATTCACTCCACTTACTAATTTCTTGATAGCTGCGGGTTGGTCTCCTGTAGGTTGAAAGGGTGATTGTAAGTCGAATGGCATGGGTGCAAGTTTAGTTATAAGTTGACGAGTGAGTGGTAACTAGTGACAAGTTTATTATCTGAATTTTATCTAGTAAAAAATTTTTTTCAGTTGGAGAAACGTAATCAATTTAGAATAGCTGCAAAACTATTCACCTCTAGATAGCTATAGGAAAACCATTATTCTATTGCTACCTGCTCATACACCTTACTTCCACCCAATAACATACTGTACATTTTTCCCTTATAGTTTATCTGTACCATATTCTTTTGATTGGGAAACTGAGCTTGTAGCAATGTATTTTGCATACGTATACTTTTTAGTTTTCTTCGGGATTTTATGGGTTTAAAATGAATGACAGTTTCCGCAAAGGTGACTTCGATAACATCTATTTCTAAAAGCTGTCTCTTTCTATTGAAATCAAGGCTTGTATTGGATTTTATGTATTTGGTAATAAGAGATTTATGCTTATCTATCGACGTGCTTTCTAATGATATTGGTTTCCCACTGTAGGCAGTCAAAACGCCCTCTAAATGCTCAGTGTCAGTTCGCCATGTAGTTTCAAATTCTTTAGATTCTTCATTATACGTCATATTCATCCACGAAGTATGGAAGTCATGATTTGGGGCGAATATTAAAAATAAAGTGATAATGAAATTTAGCATTTATGGAAAATTGTATGCGAATTTAAATAAATAGCAGTTAGTCTTTTTTAAAGTGACACTGCTCTAAACCAATAATCTTCTAAAATTCCTTTCTTTGCCACCTCGTAATGAAAAAGAACGTATTAATAATCACAGCGGCTTTTTGCCTTTTTGCTACAAACATATTTGCACAGCATAACCATAAAAAGAATAAAGGAGTGACTCCTGTTCCAAGTTATCAAAATGCTACAGATCAAAATAAATTTCGTCAGTTAGATCAAGATCTACCGACACCAAATGTATATCGTACAGCGAGTGGTGCTCCGGGCCATCAATACTGGCAAAACACGGCTGATTATACCATGGATATTCGTCTAGATGACGAGAACCAACGTGTATATGGTACGGAAGAAATAACGTATAATAATGCGTCGCCAGATGTACTAGAATATCTGTGGGTGCAGCTAGACCAAAATATGCGTAGCCCTGAGTCTATGACCTACGAAATACAGCAAGGTAATCTGAAAGATGGGGTAGGTCTGAATGAGTATTTTAATATGTTTCATACTTTCCCAGGAGGGTTTAATATAGATCACGTGAAAGATGCAAGTGGTGCAGACTATAGCGTAAAGGTGAACCATACTATGATGCGTATAGACTTAGCTAAACCGCTCAAAGCTGGCGAGTCAGTGAAAGTGAATATCAAGTGGTGGTATAACATAAATGACCGTATGGAAATTGGCGGTAGAAGTGGATATGAGTATTTTAAGGAAGAAGATAATTACTTATATACTATAGCTCAGTTTTTCCCAAGAATGGCTGTTTATAGCGATGTAACTGGATGGCAAAACAAACAGTTTTTGGGCAGAGGAGAGTTTACTCTTCCATTCGGAGATTACGATGTGAAGCTAACCGTGCCAAGTGATATGGTAGTAGGTGCTACAGGCGAAATACAAAATACAGACGAAGTACTTACAGCCGCACAAAAAGCTCGATTAGAAAAAGCTAAAACAAGTGATACTCCAGTAATCATAGTAACACAAGAAGAGGCTATTGCCAATGAAAAAAGCAGAGCTACAGATACGAAGATGTGGCATTTCAAAGCTGAAAATGTACGTGACTATGGATGGTGTGCTAGTCGCAAGTTTATCTGGGATGCACAAGGTGTGCAATTTAGCGATAGAACGGTAATGGCTATGTCTCTATATCCTAAAGAAGGGAATCCAATGTGGGAGATGTACAGTACAAAAGCAATCGTTTTAACTTTGAAGACGTACTCTAAGTTCACTTTTGATTATCCATACCCCGTAGCCTATTCTATCAATGGAAAAAGCATAGGAATGGAATATCCTATGATATGTTTCAATGGAGGTAGAACAGATGCAGAAGGTAAATTTAGCGATGAAGTAAAATACCGAACCATTTTAGTAATCATTCACGAAGTAGGGCATAACTATTTCCCTATGATAATAAACTCTGACGAACGTCAATGGACTTGGATGGACGAAGGATTGAATACGTTTTTACAATACCAAACAGAACGAGAATGGACAGACGAATCAGGCGAAGCATTCCCTAGTCGTCGTGGTCCTGCTAAGCTAATAGTGCCTTATATGGGTGGCGACAAAAGATATATTTCTCCTATTATGAGCAACTCTGAGAGCATATACCAGTTTGGTAATAATGCATACGGAAAACCATGTACTGCTTTAAATATACTGCGTGAAACAGTAATGGGGCCAGAGCTTTTTGACCATGCATTTAAAACCTATGCGAATCGTTGGATGTTTAAACACCCAAGCCCTGCAGATCTTTTTCGTACTATGGAAGATGCTAGTGCTGTAGACTTAGATTGGTTTTGGAGAGGATGGTTCTATACTAACGATCATTGCGATGTAGCTATTACAGGGGCAAAAGAGTTTAAAGTCAACTTCAATACTCCTTCTGAGGGAGCTACTAAAAAGAGCGTTAGTAAGTCTATAAGTAAGCAAGCTGAGGCTGGTCAGTTTGACCCGATACTGCAGAGTATAGCAAGAGCTGAAGATCCTGCAAAGGTGTATGAGTTAGTAAAGAATAATATTACAGATACGCGTAGAGACAAGCTAAACGAGGGTAATTATTTCTACCAAGTAGATCTAAAAATGATTGGTGGATTGGTGATGCCAGTCATCTTTAAGCTAGAGTATGCAGATGGTACAAGTGAAGAAGTACGCATCCCAGCAGAGATTTGGAAAATGCAAAATGAAAGACTTACTGAAACGGTAAGTAAAGTACTAATAACCAATAAGGCAGTAAGTAAGATAGTACTAGATCCTAACTTAGAAACTGCGGATACGGACGTTAGTAATAACGTTTGGGTGAAGTAAGGACTACTTCACCTTTACAGTAGCAAACTTGTTATACTTTTTGCTCATGGCAAAGAGTATGAACTCATCTTTAGAGATTTGCTCACAGCTTTTTGGGCGTAGACGTACTCCTTCTTTCTTGTCTGCAGGTACTAGTATCTCACGAGTGTAGTCACCATCGCTATTCACAGATACTACCATCAAAGAACTATACTTTAAATTTCTACTATAGGACGTTATTTCTTGTGGATCCATTTCTCCTGCATTGTCAGGATGGTCATTAAACAAGAAATGTATTTTATCATCTTTTACCACAGAGAAAAATCCAGAATAAAAACCACCATCATTACTACTGTGTTGAATTTTTGGTATTTTTTTAGCCCATTCTATCTGTCCTTCTGGGTCTATGTTTATCACATATATATCGTCATAATAATAGTGGGTGGTCGTGCTCGTGTTGCCATTAGCATCTGTAGTAGTAGTAGTAAAGACCCTCACATACTCGCCTACTAAAATAGCACCTCCATCTTCACGTTGTATTATCTCTCGAAACACCACATTGGTCAAACCAACTTCTTTGCCTTTATCTTTTTTCCTTTCTTTTTTAGCGGCTTGTCTTTCGTTAAGACCAGAGGTAAGAAAATCCATTTCAAATTCTTTAATGGAGTATTCTTTTATATCAAAGGTTTGACCATCTAAGGTCATAAAAAATATACCGTCTGCTGTCCACCCCTCTTTGCTATAGAAGCCTCCGCACATGATGTCGCCATTCTCTGTTACTCTTAGTTCTATGTCGTGTATATAATTGCTTTTTAGCTCTAATTTTTCTTCGCTCAGTATGCCAGATTCGTTAACAGTAAGAAGATAAAATTCGTAGTTACGTTCATCTCTTTCCCTTTCCTCATTATAAACTTTAGTAAGCACGTGCACCATTCCTTGGTCACTCACGTCTACAGAGTATAGTCTTGTGTTTTCTTTGCTAGAGGATAGCGTAATTTTACTCTTCCATTTCAGCTCAAATTCATCGTCAAACACTTTAACAGTAGCCACAGATTTAGAATCATCATCTCCAGGATGCTCTACTATATAGGCTACCCTCTGCTCATTATTAGATATAGCCCTGCGGTACTCACCGTAGCTTTTGTTTCTACCTTTACTTAGTTTAAAATTGTAGATGTCTATTTTCTCATTGGTTATAGAGAGGTCGCCTTGGTTTATGTACTGAGCTTTTAGCGAAATATTTTCTCTAGTACGATTGTATTCCATTGCATACAAAAGGTTATTGAGCTCTAGTACATCTTGTTCTAGATAGTCACCTCTAGACACCTCAATGGTCAATTCTTGTTCATTCACAGGTTTTAGGTTTTCGTATTTTTCTAAAACAGTTGTGCTACTTCCAAACTTATAGGCTGTATTTACGGTAAAGAAAGTATTGGACTCTCCTGTATTATACATGTCTGAGACGACGGTCTTTTTAGCCTCTATTTTCTCGCTCCATGTTACGTCAAAATCTAAAACTTGGGCTTGTGCAGAGAATGAAAGAGAGAGTAAAACTAGAGCTATTTTTATGTTTGCTTTCATTTTACAAATATGTCTTTTTAATATAAAAGCCTTGGTATCTTTGTAAAACAATTATGATTCATTGGATAGCAGCCTTGCGGCTCAAAACCTTACCATTAGCACTTGGAGCTATATTATTAGGGAGTATGCTGCAGGAGTATGCATTCGATCTTAACATTTTTCTTTGGGCATCTGGCACTGCTATTTTACTGCAAGTGCTAAGCAACCTTGCCAATGACTACGGAGATTTCGTGAAAGGTACAGATAGGCATCGCAAAGACAGGCAATTAGGCGAAGGGAATATTACTCCTAGAGCAATGCTTGGGGCTATTACCCTAGTCTCGGTCTTGACTCTGATCGCTGGTATTTATCTGCTCAATTTAGCCTTTTCTGATACTTGGAAATATTGGTTTGTCTTTTTAGCTATTGGCCTACTGAGCATAGCCGCGGCCATACTGTATACCGTAGGTAAAAGTGCTTATGGGTACAATGGATTGGGAGACGTATTTGTATTTATATTTTTCGGGTTAGTCGGAGTGTTGGGTAGTTCGTTCCTATTTGTACAAGAGCTGCAATGGGAGATGTATCTACCTGCCATAAGCTACGGATGCTTGGCTATGAGCGTGCTCAATGTCAATAATATAAGAGACTTAGATAAGGACATACTTACAGATAAAATCACTCTAGCATCTAAGCTCGGGAAACAAGGAGCTCTGACCTATCAGACTAGCATACTAGTGATCGCCTTTTTATCTATGTTCTGTTATCATTTCGCGGCACATTACGTGAGTTTAGCTCCTATAGGGATTCTGGTTTTGACGTGGGTGAATGGCAGAGCACTAAGATCGGCTAAAACCTCTGATGACTATAACGGGCAGCTCAAAATGCTATCCATCGGAAGTTTGGTGGTAGTTATCTTATTCATTTTAAAAATCGCTTAATCATGAGACTCAGTTATACCATCCAAAAACACAAGCTTGAGTTTACTAAACCGGCTAAAACTTCTAGAAATACTTTCAAATCACGCGATATTTATATCATCCACCTAAAAGACGAGTTGTCGGGTAAAGTAGGAATGGGGGAGTCTGCTCCGTTGAGTTTACTAAGCGTAGATGATATTCCTAATTATGAGGAAGTACTAAAGGAGAAAGTAGATTTCTTTTGTGAGTTTCAGAATATCAATGATCTAGGATTAGAAAAATATCCTAGTATCCGCTTTGGCCTAGAAACAGCCATTAACTCATTAGTGGGTGATGCATCTGGCAGAATGTATCAAACACCTTTCACCCTAGGCAAGGTAAAAATAGCCGTGAATGGATTGGTATGGATGAATGATATAGATGCTATGCATCAAGAGGCAATAGCCAAAATAGAGTCAGGTTTCAAGGTTATTAAGTTTAAGGTAGGGGCATTAGATTTTGATGAAGAGTGTAGATTACTAGAGAAAATAAGAAAGCAATATTCCGCGTTCAAAATCACTCTAAGGCTAGATGCAAATGGCGCTTTTCAAGCTGCTGAGGCTATAGAGCAATTAAAGGAATTGAGCAGATTTGAAATACATAGTATAGAACAGCCTATAGCTACAGGGCAGTGGGATGATATGGAACGACTATGTATGGAAAGCCCTATAGACATAGCTCTAGACGAAGAATTAATAGGATTGCCACCAGCAAAAGGAGCGGCAATGCTTCGCTATATTGACCCCAAGTATGTCATTTTAAAACCTAACCTAATAGGAGGAGTAGCAATAGCAGATGAGTGGATAGCCGAAGCTCAAAAGCAAGACATAGGATGGTGGGCTACCTCAGCTTTAGAAAGCAATATTGGCCTGAACGCTATAGCACAATGGGTAAGCACATATAAGAACCCACTGCATCAAGGATTAGGGACAGGTTCTTTATTTTTAAACAATTTTGAATCTCCCCTGAAATTAGAAAATGGCTGGATGGGTTTTCAAGTGTCCTAGTTCGCTTATAAAGTTGTATTGTGAATAGTACATTTTATTGTGCTAAATCTATTTCTTTATAAGAAACTGATATTGGCACAGTTTTTTCCTTACTTTTGAAAAATATATGAAACGAATAGTTTCCATAACGTTTATATTATTATTTGCTTCAGCAATGGTTTTTGCTGGTGAAGGTGATAAACTAGGTCAGAATTATCCAAATCCTGCCAAAGAAAAAACATATGTAAATGTGGAGTTCTCTTCTATGGAAGCTACTCTAACTTTATCTAACATACTAGGTCAAGTTATTCAAATTCAAAAATTACCTCAATCTGGCACATACATCATAGATGTTACCAATATTCAAGAGGGCGTATACTTTTACACACTAGCTGCTGACGGTCATAAAGTGACCAAGAAGCTTACAGTGAAAAAGTAGTCGTAGTCCACTTAAACCATCCTTTTATTCAATGTTTTGCAAGTTTATGTATTAGTCGTGCAACCTTTTTTGTTTTTTTGGGGTCTTAGTAATACCCATGAAAATAAATCTCCACCTCACCATATTACTTTGGACCCCGCTTTGGATGAGTGCACAAGACTTCGGAGTCATTTCGCAAAATAATCTAAGCGGAATCTATGCTACGCTTACTAACCCACCCAAATACAAGCTCAGTTAAGGAAGGAGACTGAAAAATGTGCATTTGGATTTCTAGTGAATACTATCCCTTCTACTCGCACATTTACTGCAGGTGCATATGCTCAGATGAGACCATTTTTTATATGCACTGCAAATCTGGGAACACTCTTTTTAAAGAAGATGTATAATCCTTCATTCTATACAGGATTATTTTACACGATCAGATACTAAGCGGATGACACTATCGAAAATCATAGAAGTTTCTGCACAAAGAGAACTTGTGCTCATATTTGGAGTGGGATGTGATTATCGGGAGATAAAATACTCAAAAACAGCCTTCCTACCGTACTGCATTACTCGCAGTTTTGTAGCTTTTTTCTGCCGTTTTAGTTTTGGATTAAAGTTGTGCGTATTAATGAAAATAGTTTGTAATTTTTGCTGAGGACCTAGGTGTCTTCGGTTTAGGTGCTCACTACTCAGCTCACTAAACGCACCCATAAAATCGCCAGTTTTTCCAATGGTTCTTGTAGCTATATCTAGCATAGAACTATCGGTCTCTAGTTTTATACCAAGGCTATGGATGTTGCATTTATAGTAAGAATTGTCACCACTATTTACCGTTACTAAGGTATCAAATACGAAAAAGGGATAGTTGTCTAAAACTCCTCCATCTACCATTATTTTAGTAGTAGAGTCTGCATCATTTTTTTCTACTAAGCTGCCATCTGGCTGCATAAAAACAGCCTCAAAATACATCGGAATACTGATACTGATGCGAATGGCATCTAATACTTGCATGGTAGGATATGTCTCGTGGCTGAATACTTCTGTTTTTTGGTCAGTAAGGTTAGCACCTGTGAGATAAAGTAACTTTACGTTCTTGCCAGATTGGTGTGCTATGTACAGTTCTTCAAAGGTGAGATCTGGTGAAAATCCTTTGGCCGCCATTACCTTGCCAAGGTCTTCTATAAGTTTATCTGTTTTATAATATCCGTATGTTTTCTTCACGCGGATTAACCCTCCGATTAGTGGAAATCCTACTTGATTATACTTGCCAAAGTTTGTATTGAGGTTGAGATGACGAATTTCTTTTCCTGAGTAGCCGAGAGCATACATCAATCCGTTCATAGCACCGGAGCTGGTGCCTGCTATTCGTTCTATACTGTCAGATATACCAAGGCTATCTAGCACTTCTAAAGCACCAGCATAAGCTATGCCTTTCATCCCGCCACCCTCTAATACCAGGTTAGTATATTGTGCGTGAGAAACGTAGCTAAAAGCTATAAGTATAAATGTAAAGACATATTTCATTGTTATTCTAACGGTTTGTTACTGTGGATTATTGAGTGTTATTATAACATATTTGAAGATCAAATAGGCTAACGTAACTGCAATAGTAGACAATGCAGCATACACGATAAAGTACACAATGCCCCAAATTACTAATAAGTCGTATTCAATGGAAATTATGGCAATTAGATTAGAAACACACAGCGTAATCCCTCAGATAATGAGTAATCTATAGGGAAATCCTAGACTCCTAAACCTCACGCCAAAAACATATTCCCAATCATAAAATATAGGAATAGTCCAAGAAGGTCATTGCTTGTAGTAATAAATGGCCCCGTCGCTAGTGCAGGGTCTATTTTTAATTTATCCAAAGCCAGTGGAACTATAGTGCCTATCACTGCGGCCATGAGAATAACACTCAGCAGAGCTAAGCTTACAGTCATCATTATATCTAAATGATTACCTGATATGTATCCGTAACCCAACAGTAGTCCAGAACAGACTAAACCATTAATAATAGCTATGGCTAGTTCCTTGCCGAGCTTACCCCAAACGTCACTATTTGTAATCGAGTTATTTGCTAATCCTTGTACCATAATAGAGCTAGACTGTACACCCACGTTTCCTGCCATTGCCATAATGAGTGGCATGAAGAGAGCTAGCTGTACATTTTTAGTAAGTTCTTCTTCGAAACCTCCTATCACCAGCGAACTGGCGATACCGCCAGCCAACCCAATGATAAGCCAAGGTAGACGTGCTTTAGTATTACTTATTACGGTATCAGAGGTATCTTTCCTCCCACTGATCCCAGAAAGCATTTGGTAATCCTTATCCGCTTCTTCTTTTACGAAATCTATAATATCATCAAACGTGATACGACCTACAAGTCTATTAAAAGCGTCTACAATAGGTAGTGCTACTAGGTCATATTTTTGGATAGTGGCTGCTACCTCTTCCCCTGACGTATACGTGTATTCATAGAGGATGTTATCGTTGTAGATTTCATCTACAGTCATTTTTTCTTTGGCTAATAGTATAGCCTTCAGCGAGACCCAACCCACTAGCTCATCATAATCATCTACTACATATACGGTATATACCTTGCTTACTTCTTCAGCTTGTAGACGTATCTCATCAGTACACTGTTTTACAGTCCAGTGGAGTTTTACTTTTATAAGCTCTTTGGCCATTAGACCCCCTGCTTCATTATCTGCGAATTTGAGCAGTGAGGATATATTTTTACTGTGTTCTTTATCTTCGAGTGTACGCAGTATTTCTTTGCCCTGGGTAGTATCCATGGAGTTCAGTATATCTGCAGCGTCATCGGAGTCTAAGTACGCAAAGAAGTCATTTGCTATCTTGTCATTTGTATATCCATCAAGGAATTTGAGTTTTACATCTGCTTCTAGTTCAGTGAGTACGTCCACCTTCTTTTGAGGCTCTAGGAGCGATGCTACATATACAGCCTCGTCTAGTTCTAAGTCATCAAATAATTCAGCAATATCCGCAGGATATAACTTTTCCAATACAGGGAGTAGTTCTTCCTGATCCTGTGCTTTTATGAGAGCTACTAGCTCTTCTATGGACTCTTTTGTGATTTCAATCGCTGACATGTTGCTCTATAAAGGCTGTTAATTCTTCGAACTGTAAATGTGTCAAATTCTCGGGACGCAAGGTAGCATATTGATGTGTATTAAGTATCTCCTTTGGAATAATCGTGGCTAAACCGTTACTCAGCGTTTTTCTCCGCATCCCAAAGGATGTCTTAACTACCCGCTTTAGTAGCTTAGGATCGCATTTCCATTGGTGATTTACTCGTGTAGCTTTCACTACTATACTATTTACTCGCGGAGGAGGGTTAAATGCTTCTGGTCCTAGCGTCATTACCTTCTCAACCTTGTAGTAAAATGGAGTGAGTACGCTCAGTATACCGTAATCTTTTTTGTCCTTCGGTTGAGCTACTAATCGGATACCCATTTCTAGTTGAAACATGCCTACCCATCGCTCTACTAGATCAGTGTTTTCTATAATTTTAAAAACAATCTGAGATGAAATGTTGTAGGGGAAGTTACCAATAAGACTAAACTGCTCACTGTAGTAATCACGCAGGTCTACTTTCAGAAAATCAGCCTTAATAAGTTCAATATTTTTAAAATGCTCGTCCAAGTAAGTAGCCGCTTCAGGGTCTATCTCTACTGCTCTAAAACGTTTAGCTGCAGATAACATAAATTGAGTAATAATACCCATTCCTGGCCCTACTTCTAAAACATCTTGAGTACTAATATCTCCAAGACCATCGACAATCGTTTTGGCAGTGGTCTCACTAGTAAGGAAATGTTGTCCGAAGTGTTTTTTTGCTTTCAAGATAGTTCTTGCTTAATCCAAGTTAGGAAGTCTTGTTTTCCTTCTATTTTATTGGTAATAGTAATGTGTCTTAGATTCTCACTGCCGCTCAGGTCTTTAATTTTTATCCAATCTTTCTCTGTGCAGACTAAGGTAGCCCCTTTTGCCGCTTTAATTAAATTGCCTAACTCATTCTGTGTGAAGCTATGGTGATCAGAAAAACCTTTAAAACCTATTAGTTTATATGAGTTTGCTAGGTATTTTTCAAACGGGGTGTTATTTGCTAATCCGCTAAATCCGTAAACAGATCCTTCTATTTCTGGTTTTTGGTAATAAATTTTAGAGTGAAAAACAACTTTACCAGCCCAATTTAGATCACTGAAACTATCAGGACATTTTGTAAAAATAATTGTGTCTGCTCGTTTAGCACCAGCTCTAGGCTCGCGTAATCTTCCACTAGGTATCAGCCAGTCTTTATAGAAAGGTTTAGAATATGTGCTCAGCAATAATTGTATACTTGGTTTTATAGCTCTATGTTGGAATGCATCATCAAGTAAAATTAGGTTTATTTCTGGCCGCTCCGCTAAAATCCGCTTTACTCCAGCCACTCTATCTTCGGATACAGCCACGGCAATATGCTCAAACTTCGTTTTTATTTGAAGTGGTTCGTCTCCTGTTTCTTTGAAGGAATTATTTGTCTCTACCCAGCGAAAACCTTTTGTCTTTCGACCATACCCGCGGCTCAGCGTGGCGATGGTGTATTCATCTTGTAAATTTCTTATTAGATATTCCACCATAGGAGTTTTACCACTTCCACCTACTGCAAGATTACCCACTGTTATTATGGGGATATCAAACGACGTGGATTTAAAAATCCCAATAGCATAGCACCCATTACGCACAGATGTCATTACCCAGTAGATGGCAGATAATGGTGCGAGTAATATGGTGAACAGGCTTTTGATAGGTTGCAAAGAAAGGAGAAAAAGGTTACGTTAAATTGGTTAGAACTTTTTATGTCAGATTTTGACTGTCGATCCTTTGCAACCATTTCTAAATTTTATCAATTTCTTCTTTTAGTGTAATAATAAAAGGTTTTGTATGGGAAGGGGCACTAATTTTCAGAAAAATCATACCATTATCTTTATACCTTGAAGTCAATATTGCTTTGTGAATGTTTGTTTCAAATGTAGAACTTGATATTTCCATAGGAGCTGTATAAAGATCCGAGGATTTGTCATATCCACGAATAACTAAACTTTGATTTCCAAGTAATATATCCGCAAAACTAAATGAGCATATTGTTACATTAAGTCTTATCGGATTTAATATTCTTCTTCAAATTGTGATTGATTATCTTCGCCCCATGCGAATAGCAGACGTAATAGACCATTTAGAAAGTATAGCTCCATCGAGTTTACAAGAAAGCTATGATAATAGTGGACTACTAGTAGGAGAAAAAAGCACGAAAGTGAGCGGAGTGCTCATCAGTTTAGACGCTATAGAGGCTACAGTGAATGAAGCTATTGAGCAAAAATGCAATCTTATAGTAGCTCACCATCCAATCGTATTTAGTGGACTCAAGCGATTTAATAATGCCAACTACGTGCAGCGAACGGTTCAGTTGGCTATAAAAAATGATATCGCTATTTATGCTATTCATACAAACTTGGACAATGTTTATGCGAATGGTGTGAACAGTAAGATTGCTGAGAAGCTTGGGCTTGTCAATACTAGGGTACTATTACCTAAGGCAGGAGATTTAATAAAACTGGTAACTTACTGCCCGTCTAAGAACGAAGAATCTATTAGGGAAGCTCTTTTTGCAGCTGGGGCCGGACATATTGGAAATTACAGTGAATGCTCATTTACCACAGTAGGAAGTGGAACTTTTAGAGCAGAACTAGGGGCCAATCCTGTGCTAGGTGAGGTGGGCAAACGACATATGGAAAATGAAGTGAAAATAGAGGTCATCATCTGTAAACCTCAGATGAATAGCATTTTGGCTGCATTAAGCGACGCTCATCCTTATGAGGAAGTAGCCTATGAAATGTATCCAACACTGAATACCGATAATAATATAGGAAGTGGCATGGTGGGAGACTTAGCCTCGGAGATGAGTGCAACTGATTTTCTAAAATATTTGAAATCTTCAATGGAGTTGAAGGTAATCAAGCATACCTTCTGGGATAAACCAATAAAAAAAGTCGCGGTATGCGGGGGCTCAGGGCAATTTTTATTAAACAATGCAAAAGACTCAAAAGCAGATGTTTATGTAACGTCAGACTTTAAGTATCACGAGTATTTTGATGCAGAAAATGAGTTACTCATTTGCGATATTGGCCACTATGAGAGCGAAAAGTTTACGATAGACCTATTATATGATATTTTGAGTGAAAAGTTTATTACCTTTGCCGTCCTTAAAACGGGCGTAGACACTAATCCAGTAAAGTACTTTATATAAATGGCAGTAAAAACAATAGCACAGAAACTTGAACAACTTTATAAGCTTCAAACCATTGATTCACGTTTAGATCAGCTTAGAGCTGTGAGAGGTGAGTTACCTATGGAGGTTTCAGACCTAGAAGATGAGTTGATTGGTCTTAACACAAGACTTGCTAATTTCACTACTGAAACAGAAACTTTTAACGAGCAAATAGTTGCCAATAGAGAGCAAATAAGAACCTCTACAGAAGCTATACGCAAGTACAAAGTACAGCTGAATGAGGTTAAAAATAATCGTGAATTTGACGCTTTGAATAAAGAAGTAGAGATTCAAGACTTAACTATTCAGGCAGCGGAAAAAAAGATAGGTGAAGTAGAAAAATCAATTGTTTTGAAAGGTGATCTTATCAGTGAAGTGAAGACTAGACTAGATGAGCGAGAAAAAGATCTTGAAAACAAGAAAAAAGAGCTTAAGGAAATCACTGCCGAAACAGAGAAAGAAGAAGCTGCTATAATCACTGAACGAGAAAAGTCGAAGGAGAGTATAGACGAGAAGCTTATCAAGGCATACGATAGAATAAGAGCAAATTTCAGAAACGGTATAGCCGTTGCTCCTATCCTTAGAGCTGCTTGCGGTGGTTGTTTTGCTAAAGTACCACCACAACTACAGTCAGATATTAGACAATCCAAAAAAATCGTAATTTGCGAAGCCTGCGGACGTATTCAAATAGACGCTCGTATGGCTGGGATAGAAGACCATGTGGAAGAAGAAGAAGCAAAACCAAAAAGAAGAGCTGTTCGAAAGAAATAGTATTTATCAATCTTTCTTTTTAGTATTCTTTTTTACCGTTTCTCTATCAGCTCTTGCTGACAACAACTTTACTTTTAACGAAAATCTTCGGGTAGCTCAGTTTCAGAACTATGAGCTAAGATTAGACAAGGCCAGCTCTATTTTGGAGTATGAAGCCGTTATAGATCCAACGAATAGCTGTGTACTCTATTTGCAGCATTCAAATGCCTTTCTAAAAGCTTTTGTGTCTGAAGAGCAAGGAGATTATACAGCATATCGAAAGGTGCAAGACAATGCGTTGCTTCACTTCGACAAATTGCCGGAGGATTCTCCGTATAAAAAATTTTCCCAATCAGAAATATACTTTTATTCTGCTACGCTCAAAGCTAAGTTTGACGAACTATATGGTGCAGCTCGAGATATAAACAGAGCGAATACACTGATAGAAGCTAACTATAAAAAATTTCCAAATTTCTTACCAAATAGTAAGACACGAGGGATCATAAAAGTATATCTGTCTACTGTACCAGATAACTATTCGTGGGTCATTCGAATGTTGGGCATAAAAGGCAATCTAAACCAAGGGTTAGCATTGCTTAAGAGTTTATCCCGACATAAGTCGGATAGCACTATCTTAGATGGGATAGCCAAGGAAGCCTCCTATTTATATTCATTTTCGCTACTACACGTTGCAAAGCAACCGATCACAGCTTGGTCTGAGACCCTAAAATGTACCGGCGATTATAAGACTAATCTCACCAGCAACTTTTTTAGGAGCAACATAGCTATGAAACTCAATAAAAACGAGACTGCTATACAAGTACTGGAGGCTAGGCCAATGAATGCGGAGTATTCGCACTTTTGGTTTGCACACTATCTGCTAGGTGTTGCAAAAATGAATAAACAGGACAATGGAGCAATAGTAGAATTTAATGCTTTTTATACGAATTTTAGGGGTCGAAACTATATTAAGAGTTGCTTGCAAAAAATGAGTTGGTACTATATCATACAAGGGAATAACCGCCTTTCGACTAAGTATAAAGAGATGATCCTTACACGTGGATTTGCCATGAACGAGGAGGACAAGCAAGCATTGGGGTTTGTAGATAAACCAACTCCGCATCCAATTCTACTCAAGACGAGATTGCTATACGATGGTGGCTACACTAAAGAAGCTCTGGAAGCTATAGAAGAGTTGGATCCTAAGAAACTGACAACCATTAAACTAAAGGCAGAATTCTGTTATAGGAGGGGTAGAATAGCACAAAAGCAGGGAGAAATGGCTAGGGCTTTAAAGCTTTATGAAGCATGTTCTCTTTTTGCTTTAGAAAGTGATGAGTACTACGGAGCTTATGCAAGTATCTATATAGCAGATTATCACTTGAGCGAAGGGGACAAAGTATTGGCAAGAAAATTTTATGAAAGGGCCTTGGGTTTTGAAAAAAATAAAGAATACTTAGAGTCTATAGAGCAGCGAGCAAAAACTGGCTTAAAGAAATGCTAATTGAAATCTAGAACGTAAGATTTATCTAAATCTTCTCTGAATGGACTAAGTTCTAAAGCGGCTGATTGTAACTTAGTGAATACTTCTATCCCATCCTCATCGTCGAACTCTCCTACGCAAGCATTTAGGCCTAAAACATTAAAAGATCTATCCTCTGATAATTTTGTTTTTGGAGTTACTTCTGACGCACCTTTTTTCTTATCATCCTGATCTGCAAAAGCAAATGTGGTAATCAAAATAAATGAAAAGGAGAATATAAATTTATTCATCATTGTAAAGTATAGTTCACCTTTCTAAGCCCAATTGAAGTGCCACAATTGTTATAGGTTAGTAACATATTGACGTTCAGTTTGTTGCGTTGTAATACTAGGCGTGTTGTCAATCTGTTTATTGTCTCCTTATTGGAAATTCCATCCTAAAAAGATGATTTTAGATACCATAAATGACATTATTTTTGCACCCTTATAAACATAACAATGAGTAACAGACCTGTACGAGTACGTTTTGCCCCTAGCCCTACTGGGCCACTGCACATAGGAGGCGTGAGAACGGCATTATATAACTATGCATTTGCCAAAAAAAATAAGGGTAAATTTTTACTTAGAATAGAAGATACAGATCAAAAACGTTTTGTAGAAGGGGCAGAAGACTACATCAATGAGAGTTTGAAATGGCTTGGGATTAAGGTAGACGAAGGGGTACGAGAAGGGGGAGATTATGGACCATATAAACAAAGTGAGCGTATGGATAAGTATGCAAAATATGCTCATAAACTTATAAAAGACGATAAAGCATATTATGCTTTTGATACTCCAGAAGAGCTTACCGAAATGAGAGCTAAACTAGAGGCTAATAACATGAGTGCTAAATATGATGCGACTTCTCGTATGAGTATGAAGAACTCATTAACACTTAGCAAAGATGAGGTCAAAGGAAGGCTAGAAAATGGAGATAACTTTATAGTAAGAATAAAACTACCGCGGAATGAGGAGATTCGTTTTCACGATGTAATAAGAGGCTGGATAGTTTTTAATAGCAGTCAATTAGATGATAAGGTTTTATTAAAAGAAGACGGCCTACCTACCTATCACCTAGCTAACATAGTAGATGACCATCTTATGGAGATAACGCATGTAATACGTGGGGAAGAGTGGCTGCCTAGTGCACCGCTCCATATCATGCTATACAGATACTTTGGATGGGAAGATGCTATGCCAGAGTTTGCTCATTTGCCACTATTGCTAAAGCCAGATGGTAAAGGAAAATTGAGTAAAAGGGATGGAGATAGACTTGGGTTTCCTGTATTTCCACTAGAGTGGAAATCGCCGGAAGGGGAAATAAGCAGTGGATATAGAGAAAAAGGATACATACCAGAAGCAGTAATAAACATGCTTGCTTTGCTGGGTTGGCATCCGTCTGATAATCAAGAGTTATTTTCTATGGATGAGTTAGTACAGGCATTTGATCTTGAGCGTGTATCTAAAAGTGGTGCTAAGTTTGATGTAGATAAAGCGAAATGGTTTAATCATCAATACCTGATGCAAGCAAGTGGACCAGAGTTGCTAGCTATGTTAGATAATGAGCTTGCTCCTAAACATAAAGTGAGGGGAGATGGATATATTATCAAGGTATTAGACCTCCTGAAGGAGAAAGTAAATTTCGCCTCAGAAATCTTGCCATTAGGGGATTACTTTTTTGGCTTGCCAAGCACATATGATGAGAAGGTGCAGAATAAAAAGTGGAATGCCGAAACAGCTGAGCACATATCAGCCTACATCACGGATTTAGTAACAGAAAATAAAGATACTGCAGAGGTTATGGAAATTCATTTAACGAGCTATGCGGAGACTAATGGAATAAGTAAGGGAATGCTAATGCAGCCACTAAGATGGGTGACAAGCGGACAAGCAGGTGGTCCTCCTATTTTCGAAATGTTAGAATTAATAGGGTTGGAATCAATGGCAAAAAGACTGCAAGTGGTTCAGGAGCGATTTCCTATGGCTTAATCCTTCTGTAGCGATAATATATCTAAGATTTCGCAAGATTTTTCACTTGCTAGTTGCTCGGCTTCTTTTTTAGATTTTGCTCTAGCTTTGGCTATTTCTAGATTATCTAGATATACGCCTATGCTGTAGTTTTTAATGTTTTTTTCGCCTGCGTCGTTTAATACTCTAAATTCTAGTTCTTTTTTCTCTCGCTGTGCAAATTGATTTAAGACACTTTTAAAGTTGACTACCTTGTCTTTGAGTGTGTCAAAATCTAGATGAACACCTACTATCTTTTTGGTGACGAAACGTTTTGAAAACTGGTACCCTTTATCTAGGTAGATAGCACCGACAAGTGCTTCCAGGGCATTGCCAGCGATACCTTTTACAGCAGCTCTGTTTTTGCTTATAGACTTGTCAAACATAAGGTGCTCATGCAAACCCATATTGAATGCTATTTCAGATAGCTTTTTTCTACTTACCGACTTACTTCTCATTTCGGTTAGAAAACCTTCACCTTGAAAAGGAAATTTTTTAAATAGTAGTTCAGCAATAATTAGATCTAGTACAGCATCTCCAAGGTATTCAAGCCGCTCGTTATTATGCTTTGAATCTGGCTCTTCCGTTTTTTTAGTAAGTGAATTGTGCATGAAAGCTTGCACATAAAGTTTTGGCTTACCTGGAAAATATCCAAGGAGTGGATGTAATTCTCGGTAGAATTTGGAATGTTTAGAAAAGCAAGTGAAATATATTTTTTTAATACCGTTTATCACAGTACTACTCGAATTTACACATAATTACCGAAGCATTATGACCTCCAAAACCGAAGGTATTGCTCAGTGCATATTTGACATCTCTTTTTTGAGCTTTATTAAAGGTAAAGTTGAGTTTCGGATCGAATTGTTCGTCGTCCGTAAAATGATTAATAGTAGGAGGTATTATCCCTGTATTAATAGCACTAAGACAAGCTAATGCTTCTACAGCTCCAGCAGCACCTAATAGGTGGCCTGTCATGGACTTTGTAGAGCTTATATTCATCTTGTATGCGTGGTCTCCGAAAACGCCTTTTATAGCCTTAGTTTCGCTTACATCCCCTAGTGGAGTAGATGTGCCATGTACATTTACATAATCTATGTCTTCTGGTGCCAGATTAGCATCCTTCAACGCTCGTTTCATAACATTAAGTGCTCCCAGACCTTCTGGATGGGGGGCTGTAATGTGGTGTGCATCTGCAGTCATACCACCACCGAGCATTTCTCCATATATTTTGGCTCCACGTGCCTTTGCTTGCTCGTATTCTTCTAATACCAAAGAAGCAGCACCTTCGCCAAGTACAAAACCGTCTCTGTCTGCGTCAAATGGTCTAGATGCAGTAGAAGGAGAATCATTTCGCTCCGAAAGAGCTTTCATGCTATTGAAACCACCTACGGCAGATTCAGTAACACAGGCTTCAGAACCACCCGTCACGATAGCCTTAGCCATACCCAAACGGATATAGTTAAAAGCATCTATGATAGAGTTGTTTGAAGATGCACAAGCTGAGACAGTACCAAAGTTTGGCCCTCTAAACCCGTACTTGATAGAAATATAACCGGGGGCTATGTCGCCTATCATTTTAGGAATAAAAAAGGGATTAAACCTGGGAGTTCCATCTCCATTAGTATAATCCCTTATTTCTTTCTCTAGGGAGTGTAGTCCACCTATTCCACTAGCCCAGATTACACCAACATCTTCTGGTATAAAATCGGTATCTAGAATTCCAGAATCTTTGACAGCTTCATCAGCTGCTACCATCGCATACTGAGTGAAAGGGTCCATTTTACGGGCTTCCTTTCTGTCCAAGTGGTCATTTACATTAAAGTTTTTCACTTCACATGCAAATCTTGTTTTGAACTTTTCAGCATTAAAATGGGTGATAGGTGCAGCACCACTCACTCCATTAGCGAGAGCATCCCAATACTCCTTGGCAGTGTTGCCAATAGGTGTAAGGGCTCCAATTCCGGTGACTACTACTCGTTTGAGTTGCATACGGTTGGTTTGATATTAACCCGCGTTTGCAGTAATGTAAGTGACAGCGTCTCCTACAGTCGCTATCTTTTCAGCTTGCTCATCAGGGATGGCAATGTTAAATTCTTTTTCAAACTCCATAATTAGTTCCACTGTATCTAGTGAGTCAGCACCAAGATCATTAGTGAAACTTGCTTCAGTTGTTACCTCAGATTCTTCAACACCTAACTTATCTACGATGATTGATGTTACTTTTTCAGCTATTTCAGACATATTACTTTTTTATTTTATTAGTTGTGCAAAGAACAATTTTTTAGATAAAATAGACAAAATTAATTTGCAATTAAGTTTGAAGTAAAGAATTCAGTCATTATGCCATCACTTTTCACATTAGAAGAATTAGTCTTAGACTACCCTATTATCTATGGGGTAGCGTCATCTAAACGCCCATTAAAACTAGCGTATGAACTTTCTGTTCATCCCGATATTAAAGTGGATTTATACAAAGAAACGACCACTTATTCTAAAGAAAGTCTACATGAGACATACCTCATTAGTCATTTAGATGACGAGGCAAAGTGCTTTTTAGTGAAAAATAAAGGTACCAATGAGCTGTTCTATCCGAAATATAAACAAGTAGACTATTTGGTTTGTTCGATTGACGAAGATGAAATTAAATCGGAAATTATACAAATAATATCAAAACTTAGAGGTATATCGATTTGCTTTGCACTAGAAGAACCGAATCAAAAACAAATACTTAATTTTACTTCACTACAATAAATGACACACACTAAGTACAACAAGACAAAAATAATAGCCACTCTTGGCCCGGCCACATCTGATATACCTATGCTTACTAAGATTTTTAAAGCAGGAGTGGATGTGTGTAGAATTAATTTTTCTCATGGGTCGTGGGAAGTGCATAAAGAAGTAATAGAGAATGTACGAGAGGTAAATAGACAGATGGGTACTAGTGTAGCTATACTAGGCGACTTGCAAGGGCCCAAGCTGCGTATAGGTGAGGTAGAAAATAATAGCATGTTACTAGAAGAGGGTGCTACTATGACACTCACTACTCAAGCTACTATAAGTTCGGGTAGTGTGATCTATGTGAAGTATAGTACTTTGGCAAGAGATGTTAAAGTAGGCGAGAGAGTATTACTAGATGATGGCAAGTTGGAGTTAGAATTTACAAAAAGAGTAGACGAACACACGGTGGAGGCTAAAGTAATTAATGGTGGAATTTTAAGTTCCAATAAGGGTTTTAATCTTCCATCTTCTGATATGTCGGTTGCCAGTCTTACTCCCAAAGACCGAAAGGATTTGGAGTTTATCATGGAAAACGACTTTGATTGGGTAGCACTTTCATTTGTGCGAGCAGCTAAGGACATCATAGAATTAAGAGAAATATTAAAGGCTAACAACTGCACCGCTAAAATAGTAGCCAAAGTAGAAAAGCCACAGGCCGTAGATAATATAGATGAAATAATAGCTGCTACAGATGCTATTATGGTAGCCAGAGGAGACTTAGGCGTAGAGATGCCTATGGAGCAGGTGCCCATGATACAGAAGCGAATAGTGACTAAGTGTTTAGAAGCATCTAAACCTGTAATAATAGCGACTCAAATGATGGAGAGTATGATTACTTCTCCTACTCCTACTAGAGCAGAAGCTAATGATATAGCTAACGCTGTAATGGACGGTGCAGATGCAGTAATGTTAAGTGCGGAGACTTCTGTAGGAGATTATCCTTTGAAGGCTGTGCAAGCAGTCGAAAAAATATTGGGAAGTACTGAGCTAGGTTGGGATATATATAATAAAATAAAGAAACCAGACCCTTCTTCACCATCTTTTGTAAGTGATAGAATTTGCTATGCAACTGTGAGTATGAGTGACGGTATTAGTGCCAAGGCAATTATCTCGATGACGCAAACAGGTTATACCGCATTCAAAATAGCGAGTGGTAGACCCAACTGTGATGTATTTATCTTCACGGCAAATAAAAAGTTGATTTCGCAGTTAAGCTTGGTATGGAATGCAAGAGCTTTTTACTATGATAAAAAGACAAATACTGACGAAACTATAGCCGACGTAATAGCAGAACTAAAAGAGAAGCAATTTTTGAAAGACGGGGATGTGGTAATAAATACTGCTGCTATGCCGGTAATAGAAAATAGAAAAACGAACACAATGAAAATAAGTACCGTAGGTGAGTGAAATAGTAAATAAGGTAGCCCAAAGCGGTATAATAACGCTTGACTTGGAAGATTTGGTCCCAGAGCGGACAGAGTCTCATATTGATATTTTTAATCAATTATTTCAAGGTCTTATTTTACGTGAAAAAGATTTCAGAGCTTGGGTAAAAGAGCACGATTGGAGTTTATATGCTGATCATAACGTGGCGTTATTTTGTAGCACTGACGCCGTTATTCCTACTTGGGCTTATATGCTAGTTTCATCTGCTTTACAGCCATATACTAAACACGTGTTTTTTACTAATCCTAAAAGTTTATCTTCTCTTGTAGCTGAGCGTGCACTTGTAGCTATTAGTGAAGAAGATTATGCAGATAAACGAGTGGTGATAAAAGGGTGTGGAAAGAGAGCCATTAGTAATCACGCCTATGTGTTGCTTACCAATAAACTTGTTCGCACTGCCAAAACGGTCATGTTTGGAGAGCCGTGTAGTACTGTGCCGGTATACAAACAGCGTAAATAAGAAAGGTCCATTGTTTTTCAACAATGGACCCTAGTAGTTTTTTGGCTATCTAAAAGATTGTTATTTCTCTCCTATAGCTTCTAAAGCATCGTAGTCCATGTTTCTTACACCATTTGTGTATTGAGAAACGAAGGCGTCATTTATTCCTAAAGCTTTTATGTCATTGCTAAACTGTAAGGCATCCATTACGTTTTCGAAGTGTCCGATTACATATCTCTTTGCACCGCCTATTTCCTCCGCTTTTATAGTTTTTAACTTATCGTTGAAAGAAACTAAATCCAAATACTGGTAGTATCCCATCTGCACCTGATATACTATACCTGCGGGCAATTCCGTAGTTGGCATAGATTTTTTCAGGATAGCATATTGGGCCTCTAGAGCAACTAACTTGTCAGCAAGGACTTGTCTCTCGGCATTATCCGCCGCTATTTTTGCTTTAAGGGCTGTTACCTCATCAGACAATACTTTTATCTCTTTTTTGTGGCTGTTTTGCATACTTACCCATTTTTGCGGATCTTTTTTGTAGGTTTTTATTTCCTTTTTTAGGGCTTTCTTTTCTTTTTTAGAAAGTGACTGAGCTTCTGCTGCTGTGAAGCTTATGACAAATAACAATGTCAACAATCCTAGGGCAATTTTTTTCATTTATTTTGAAGTATTATGTAGGGCAAATTTATAAAATTAGATTGTAGTATTTGACATTAAGGTTTGTGAATAACTACCTTTGCATACTTTATAAGACACATCATGGAATATAGAATAGAGAGAGATAGTATAGGAGAAGTAAGGGTGCCAGCAGATAAGTATTGGGCAGCACAGACTCAACGCTCATTAGAAAATTTTAAAATTGGCAATCAAAAAATGCCAATAGAAATCATTAAGGCTTTTGGGGTACTGAAAAAATGTGCAGCGATGACCAATGCAGAACTAGGAGTGCTCTCTCAAGAAAAAGCAGACCTTATTTCTGATGTTTGTGATGAGATAATTGATGGTAAGCTGGACGACCAGTTTCCACTTGTTGTTTGGCAAACAGGCTCTGGTACCCAGAGCAATATGAATGTGAATGAGGTAATAGCCAATAGAGGTCACGTACTACAAGGCGGTAAATTATCAGATGAAAAAAAGGTGCTTCATCCAAATGACGATGTAAATAAGTCCCAGAGTAGCAATGACACCTTCCCTACGGCCATGAGTATAGCGGTGTACAAGCAGATGATAGATTTTGTTATACCAGGCTTACAAGTATTGAAAGATACTTTCAAGAAAAAAGCTCGTGATTTTAAAGATATCGTAAAAATAGGACGTACGCATTTCATGGATGCTACCCCACTGACTTTAGGTCAAGAGTTTTCTGGATACAGAAGACAACTAGAAATGAGTATTCTCGCTATAGAGAATGCTATGATAGGTGCACAAGAGATAGCTCTGGGTGGCACAGCAGTAGGTACTGGGCTGAATACCCCAAAAGGGTATGACGTGATGGTAGCTGATAAAATTTCAAGAGAAATGGCAATGCCATTCCGCACGGCAGAAAATAAATTTGAAGCACTAGCAGCACACGATGCTATGGTAGAGCTACACGGAGCACTCAAACGTGCAGCAGTGAGCTGTATGAAAATAGGAAACGACATTCGAATGCTTAGTTCAGGGCCTAGAAGTGGCATAGGAGAGATAACTATCCCAAGTAATGAGCCAGGTTCATCTATAATGCCAGGAAAAGTAAATCCTACACAGTGTGAGGCACTTACTATGGTGTGTGCTCAGGTAATGGGTAATGATGTGGCGGTAACTATAGGTGGTAGCAATGGTCATTTTGAATTGAATGTATACAAACCACTAATAGCAGCTAACCTTCTGCAATCCGCCAGGATATTGGGTCAAGCTTGTCTTTCATTCAATGATAACTGCGTACTAGGAATAGAGCCAAATCTTGCAGAGATAAAAAACAAACTAGATAACTCACTAATGCTAGTGACTGCTCTTAATACACACATAGGCTACGACAAAGCGGCCAAAATAGCAAAGAAGGCATATGCAGATAACTCTACGCTAAAAGCAGCAGGAGTGGAGCTAGGATACCTTACTGCAGAAGAATTTGATAAGTGGGTAATCCCAGCAGATATGTGTGGCGATATAGAACTTGGATTTTAATTCATGAGTACTAAGCTAAAGCCGTTTAGGCTAAAAACACTCAGTAAATACACCGACAAAAAAGATCTTAAGATACTAGACGTAGGCTCGGGTAGTCACTCGAGTACTATTACCAAAAAGTGGCTTCCAAACTGCCACTACACTGGTGTAGACAGAGATGTGAGTTATGATAATACAGAAGAAGACGTTCAGAATATGGACGAGTTTTTTCAGCTAGATCTCACTGAGCTAGACTATAGCAAGATTCCTGACGATACGTATGATATCATTATTATGAGTCACGTAATAGAACATTTGTACAATGGAGACAAAGTG